>OJAM01000057.1_pt1 | contig 52214 bp, 45 predicted proteins | sample 1589071 | NCBI WGS metagenome assembly OJAM01 (sample SAMN03283243) | human gut metagenome | biome: human-associated habitat; material: feces | host: Homo sapiens | place: Peru | collected 2012
CCGCCTGTTCGTAAGATGCCTAATCGTCATCAGTCTATCGGTATGGGGACATAATGGAATCGTGCCATCGCGTGAGATGACATTCGATCGCGCTGCGGAATGGCATTTATACGGTGTCTGCGTGGTGTCTGTTCATTTCAGACGAAGCGGAAGGTGGTTTGCATGTGTTTCGATGATGCGTTGGACGGATTCGACGCCTATCTGAAAGCCAACCGAGGGTTGAGCGCAAACACCCGCAGGGCGTACCGCAGCGATGTCGAGGAATGCTTGGTGGCGTTGCGGAAACAGGGTTGCGTGGATCTGAATGAGGTGACCATCGAGGATTTGCGCCTGTGGATGGCCAAATCGTCCAAAAATCACGCACGCAGCAGCATGGCGCGCAAAACCGTCGCCGTGCGTGGATTCTTCGCATGGGCGTACGACCATGACATGGCGTCCGCCAACCCGGCGGCTTCGTTGCAGACGCCGAAAATCCCCGATACGCTGCCGGCGGTATTGAACGAAACGCAGGCGCAGCAGCTGATGGACCGCGTTGATGAGGACGGCATGGAGGCGCGATCGCAGGAACCGAATATGAAAAAACAGGCGATCGCGCTGCGTGACGCGGCCATGCTGGAACTGCTCTATGCCACCGGCATGCGTGTGGCGGAACTGGTCGGACTCGACGTGGCCGACGTGACATTCGGCAACCGCACGGTGAAAGTGACCGGCAAAGGCGACAAGCAGCGTGTCATGCCATTCGGCGCACCAGCCGACAAGGCCTTGCGCGATTGGCTGGAACATGGCCGTCCCGTACTATGCGGTGACATGTCGGACGACGCGTTCTTTTTGGGATCGCAGGGCGGGCGGATCGGTCAACGTATGGTGCGCAAGGTGGTGCACGACCGGGCACGGGAGGCCGGCGTGCCAGACATCAGTCCGCATGCGTTGCGCCACAGTGCGGCGACCCATATGCTCGACGGGGGAGCGGACCTGCGTGAGGTGCAGGAGATGCTGGGGCATTCCTCGCTGAAGACCACGCAGCGTTACACACACGTGTCCATCGAACAGTTGAAGGCACGATACGGGCAGGCGTTTCCACGGGCGTGACGCGCATCGGCAAAGTACGCTGACAGCGAACGGATATGTCCGCGTCCGTCCATACGCACGATGCGGATAAGTTGTTCCGGCGATAAGAGGGAAAAACGGATTGTTTTATCAGATGATGAGTTTTGATTTGACTATTTTGCAGGGACCTCCCTCGGATATGGAGCGGTTGTCCCTCAATCGAGTGATAATGAACCCATCATCAGAACGAAGACGGACGTTGATGCCACGGTATTGACGCCCGCCTTCTTTTTGAACAGGGTCTTACGGCTCTGGAAATAATGGATAAGGAGAATATGAATTCCATGAAGAAGAAAGCTCTGGCTTTCGCTGCGGCCGCATGCGCATTCGGCATGCTGCTCAGCGGTTGCGGCTCTTCCAACGGTGACTCCACCGCTGACAAGGGTTCCAACGTCATCACCGCATACAATTCCGAACCGCAGAACCCGCTCATCCCGGGCGACTGCAACGAGACCGGCGGCGGCAAGCCGCTCGACCTGCTGTTCGCACGTCTGATTTCCTTCGACGCCAAGGGCAACGCCTCCAACGAAGTGGCGGAGTCCATCAAGTCCAACGATGACGCCACCCAGTACACCATCAAGCTCAAGGATGGTTGGAAGTTCACCGACGGCACCCCGGTGACCGCCGAATCCTTCACCAAGGCATGGAGCTACACGGCCAACGCCAAGAACGCACAGCTCGGCTCCTCCTTCTTCTCCACCATCAAGGGCTACGACAAGCTCCAGGATGGAGACAAGCTCAAGGGCGACGAACAGCTCGAGGGCCTGAAGGTCGTCAACGACCATGAGTTCACCGTCGACCTGAACCGTTCCGACTCCGTGTTCGCCGTCAAGGTCGGCTACACCGCATTCGCTCCGCTGCCGGAATCCTTCTTCAAGGATCCGAAGGCCTTCGGCGAGAAGCCGGTCGGCAACGGCCCGTACAAGTTCCAGTCCTGGGACCACGACAACCAGATCGTGCTGGTGAAGAACCCCGACTACAAGGGCAACCGCGTCGCCAAGAACGACGGCGTGACCTTCAAGGTCTACACCAAGGATGAGGCCGCCTACGCCGACATCCAGTCCGGTTCCCTCGACGTGATGGAGTCCGTCCCGGCCTCCGCCACCAAGACCTTCCAGAAGGACTCCACCGTACAGGCCTACAACAAGGCCGGCTCCGTCATCCAGCAGTTCACCATCCCGGCCAAGCTGAAGCACTTCGAGGCCGACACCGAGGAAGGCACCCTGCGTCGCCAGGCCGTCTCCATGGCCATCAACCGCGAGAACATCTGCAAGAAGGTGCTCAACGGCACCGGCACCCCGGCCGCCGACTTCACCTCCCCGCTGACCCCGGGCTACTCCGATTCCCTCAAGGGCTCCGGCAACCTGAAGTACAACGAGAAGAAGGCCAAGGAACTGTGGGCGAAGGCCAACGCCATCAGCCCGTGGACCTCCGATGACAAGCTCACCTTCGCCTACAACGCCGATGGTGGCCACGAAGTCATCTACACCGCCGTGGTCAACTCCATCAACAACGTGCTGGGCGCCGGCGTGGCCGCCACCAACCCGTACCCGACCTTCAACGATTTCCGCACCGCCGTGTCCGACCGCAAGGTGAACGGCGCGTTCCGTAGCGGCTGGCAGCCGGATTACCCGTCCGCCGAAAACTACCTGGTGCAGAACTTCGCCTCCGCCGCTGCCGATGGCAACGGCTCCAACGATGGCGACTACAAGAACCCGGAGTTCGATGCGCTGTGCGACAAGGCCGCTGCCTCCAAGTCCGTCGCAGACGCCAACAAGCTGTACCAGCAGGCACAGGAAGTGCTGCTCAACGACCTGCCGGCCGTTCCGCTGTACTACGCCAATGCCTATGGTGTGGCCTCGACCGGTGTCTCCGGCTTCGAGATGAACTGGCAGAACCTGCCGGTCTACGAGAACATGACCAAGTCCGGCAAGTGAGCCGTTCTCTGATTTTGATTTTGTAGGATCGACATGAAGGAAGGAACGGATTCGAATATCCGTTCCTTCCTTTCCGCGTAATAAACGGGGCTTCCATCGGAGGTCCATGACGGCTGGACATGCGACATCAACAGAAGATGTCCGCGCGTGGGGTATATTTTCAGCTGTCTTTCATGAAACTGCAATATAAAGCATTGTGGTGCAGTATCACTGATACGTAACGGGGCAAGCGCCGGCCGCCCCGGGCCTCATGTCCTATACGCGTGAGCGTAGGGGACGAAGCCGCAAACGGCTGGCGAACGAGTGAGTAATCAAAAGGAGAAACCAATGGGCAAGTATCTTCTGCGACGCATTCTGCAGATGATCCCTGTGGTTCTCGGCACGACGCTTCTGGTGTATGCCCTGGTGTTCGCGTTGCCGGGCGACCCGGTCAAGGCGATGTTCGGCGACAAGCCGGTCAACGAAGCGGTCGCGGCCCAGATCCGTGCCGAATACAATCTGGACAAGCCGTTCATCGTCCAGTATCTGCTGTTCCTGAAGAACGCGCTGACCCTCGACTTCGGCAAGACCTTCTCCGGACAGCTTGTCATCGACGTGATCGGCCGCGCCTTCCCCGTGACCATCAAGCTCGCCCTGATGGCCTTCGTGTTCGAAGCGGTTTTCGGCGTGATCTTCGGTGTGATCTCCGGCCTGAAGAAGGGCAAGTGGTGCGATACCGTCATCCTGATCTTCTCCCTGCTGCTCATCTCCGTGCCGACCTTCGTCACCGGCTTCCTCTGCCAGTACTTCCTCGGTGTGAAGTGGCATCTGCTGCCGGTCACCGCCGGAGCGAATCCAGGATTCCTTGATCTGCTGATGCCGGCCATGGTGCTTGGCTCGGTATCGATGGCGTACATCATCCGTCTGAGCCGTACGGAGATTTCGTCCAACATCGCCCTCGACTATGTGCGCACCGCGCGCGCCAAGGGCATGGACAACAAATCCGTCATGCTGCGCCACGTGCTGCGCAACTCCATGATCCCCGTCGTCACCTATCTGGGCCAGGATCTTGGCGCACTGATGGGCGGCGCGATGATCTCCGAAACCATCTTCAACGTGCATGGCATCGGCTACCTGACCTATCAGAGCATCCTCAAGGGAGAAGGCAACCTGGTGGTGTCCATCGTGACGCTGCTCATGCTGATCTTCGTGGTTTGCAATCTGCTGGTCGACATGCTGTACGCCGCGCTTGATCCGCGAATCCGTTACGCGTGAGTCGAGGGAGGGAACAAGAAATGACCGAAATGAATGAGACCAATCCTTCCACCGTGCTTCCGGGACAGGAACGCTATGTGACACCGCTCGATGAGACGCCCCTGAAGGCCGTCGACTCGATGGACGAATCCGCACCGGCTTCGAACATGTGGGCCGACGCATGGCGAACCCTGCGTAAGAACCCGCTGTTCATCATCTCCGGACTGCTGATCATCTTCATCGTGTTCGTGGCGCTGTTCCCGAGCGTGTTGACCAAGCAGAACCCGAACTACTGCACGCTCGACAATTCCCTTGAGCCGGCTTCCTCAGGCCATCCGTTCGGCTTCGACCTGCAAGGTTGCGACGTATACTCCCGTGTGGTCTACGGCACCCGCACCTCGCTGAGCGTCGGCGTGTTCGCCACACTGCTGGTGGTGCTGCTCGGAACGCTGATCGGCGCAATCGCCGGCTTCTTCGGAGGATGGGTCGACGCCGTGCTGAGCCGACTGACCGATATCTTCCTCGCGCTGCCGATTCTGCTTGGCGCCATCGTGGTGCTCCAGATGTTCAAGACGAGCAGCTCCATCTGGAAGATCATTCTGGTGATGACGCTGTTCGGATGGACCTCCGTGGCACGAATCGCGCGAGGTGCTGTGATGGAAGCCAAGAACCTTGAATTCAACACGGCGTCCACCGCTCTGGGATCCACCCCGATCCGCAACCTGTTCCGTCACATCCTGCCGAATTCGCTGGCTCCGATCATCGTGGTCGGCACCACCTCGCTGGCCACCTACATCGTGCTCGAGGCCACGCTGAGCTTCCTGGGCGTCGGCCTGCCCACCACCACGGTCAGCTGGGGCGGAGACATCTCCAACGCGCAGTCCATCCTGCGTACTGACCCGATGGTGCTGTTCTACCCGTCCGCCGCGCTGGCCATCACCGTGCTGGCATTCATCATGATGGGCGACGCCGTCAAGGACGCGCTCGATCCGAAGAGCCGTACGGCCTGAGTGTAAGTGAAGGGATATTCGATGACTGAAATGAATACCGAGAACAACCTCGAGGCCATGCAGCGCGCCCACGGGCCGCTGTTGGAGGTCAAGAACCTCCAGGTCGACTTCACCACCGATGAAGGCAAGGCCGTGCATGCCGTGCGCAACTCGTCCTTCAGCGTGTATCCCGGCCAGTGGGTGGCCATCGTCGGCGAATCCGGTTCCGGCAAATCCACTTCCGCCATGGCCGTGCTTGGCCTGCTTCCGGGAACCGGCCATGTGGTCGGCGGCTCCATCAAGCTTGATGGCCAGGAGATCTCCGGCTTCAAGCAGAAGGATTTCGACAAGCTCCGTGGTAGCAAGATGGGTCTTGTCCCGCAGGATCCGATGAGCAACCTGAACCCGGTGTGGCGCATCGGCACCCAGGTCAAGGAAGCGTTGGTGGCCAACAACATGGACATCGACCACGAAAAGCGTTCCAAATTCGCCAAGGCCCTGGCCGGTGACGAAGTGGAGCTCAAGGGCAATGACGATGAGACCTTCCTTGGTTCCAAGGAACTGCCTGATCTGATCGCCGCGGCCAAGGAGGCTCTTGTCAAGATCGGCAAGAGCGGTGACGAGCTTGACAGGATCATGGCCCGGTTCGCCGAGGAATGGGTTCCGGGATCCGAAACCCGCTGGCGTGTGGCCGATGGCCTGATCAAAGCCGGGGTGAAGGACGATGACGCATGGTACATCGCCAAGAAGTATGTGGTCGGCTCCACCATGGGCGACCGCATCGCCGGTCTGCTGTCCGAGGCCGGTCTGCCTGACGCCGCCACTTCCCGCACGAATTCTCCGGCGGCATGCGTCAGCGTGCGCTGATCGCCATCGGTCTGGCCTGCCGTCCGGAACTGCTCATCGCCGACGAGCCGACCTCCGCGCTCGACGTGACCGTGCAGAAGAAGATCCTCGACCATCTGCACATGCTGACCGATTCCCTGGGAACCGCGGTGCTGTTCATCACCCACGATCTCGGTCTGGCCGCGGAACGCGCCCAGCATATCGTGGTCATGTACAAGGGCCAGGTCGTGGAATCCGGTCCTTCACTGGAAGTGCTGCAGCATCCGCAGCATCCGTACACCAAGCGTCTGGTCGCCGCTGCGCCGTCCTTGGCATCGCAGCGCATCATCTCCGTCAAGGAACATGGCGGCGACGCCACCGCGGTCATGGAGCACGCGGTGAACGAGGATTCCCTGAAGAAGGGCGAAGCCATCATCACGGTGGATCACCTGACCAAGGAATTCAAACTGCCGCGCAAGAAGGAGATGTTCAAGGCGGTCGACGATGTGAGCTTCTCCATCAAGAAGGGCACCACATTGGCCATCGTCGGCGAATCCGGTTCCGGCAAATCCACCGTGGCCAACATGGTGCTGAAACTGCTTGAGCCGACCGCCGGCACCGTCACCTACGACGGCAAAGACATCTCCGGATTCAAGGGCAAGGAGTTGCTTGACTTCCGACGTCATGTGCAGCCGGTGTTCCAGAACCCGTACGGATCGCTCGACCCCATGTACTCCATATACCGGTCCATCGAGGAGCCGCTGCGCATCCACGGCATCGGAGACAAGAAGAGCCGTGCCAAGCGTGTGCGCGAGCTCATCGACATGGTGGAACTGCCGGAATCGGTGATGAGCCGTTATCCGAACGAGCTTTCCGGCGGCCAAAGGCAGCGCATCGCCATCGCGCGCGCCATGGCCCTCGATCCGGATGTGATCGTCTGCGACGAGGCCGTCTCCGCATTGGACGTGCTGGTGCAGGACCAGGTGCTTCGCCTGCTCAACGACCTGCAGGCGGAAAAGGGACTGAGCTACCTGTTCATCACCCATGATCTGGCGGTGGTGCGTCAGATCGCCGATGAGGTCGTGGTGATGCAGCACGGCAAGCTGGTGGAGCATGCCACCACCGACGAGGTCTTCGACCATCCGAAGAAGCAGTACACCCGCGACCTGCTGGACGCCATCCCGGGCGGCAAGCTGCAGCTCGGACTCGACTGATCGCGTCAGCCATCTGGAAAACCTCCCTTCCCACAAGGGAGGTTTTCTTGTATTCCGGCTAGGCTAAGGCGCTATGACGATCACAATCACGACATCGAATGTGAATGGAATCCGCGCGGCGAAACGCAAAGGCATCGAGCAATGGGCCGCGAAGAACACGCCGGACGTGTGGTGCATGCAGGAAGTACGCGCCCCGCAAAACGAAATCGACCCCATCTTCGACGAATTCGGCTTCGAATACGCGACCGCCGGACGCATCGCCGACCAAAGCGGGCTTGATCGCATGAACGAGATCTGCCGTATCAAGGGACGCGCCGGCGTCGGTCTGCTCTCCGCGCTGCCCGTCATCGACAAACGCTACGGACTGCCGGGACTTGCCGAGGACGTCGATTCCGGCCGTTGGATCGAAGCGGATGTGAAGACCCCGCAAGGGTACACCGTCACTGTCGTATGCGTGTACGTGCACGCCGGCAACACCGACGATCAGGAGAAAATGAAGCAGAAATACCGTTTCCTCGACACCATGCTGGTACGTATGGGGCAACTGCGCGATGAAGCGGCGCACGGCGGCAAGCAGGCGGTATTGTGCGGCGATTTCAACATCGCGCACACGCCGCTCGACATCAAGAACGCGAAAGCCAACGAGAAGCACGCCGGCTTCCTGCCCGAGGAACGCGCCTACGTGGACAAATGGCTGGGGGAGTTGGAATTCGTGGATGTGATGCGTTTCCTGTGCGGAGGCATCCAAGGACCGTACACCTGGTGGAGCCAGCGGGGCCGCGCCTTCGACAACAACGTCGGCTGGAGGATCGACTACCAGTTCGCCACACCCGAACTCGCCGAAACGGCCCGCGGATTCGTCATCGACAAAGCTCCGACCTACGACCTGCGATGGTCGGACCATGCGCCGCTGAGCATCACCTACGACGTGTGAGTTTTTGCGGCCGCCATCCGGCCAATGCCGGGCAACGGGAGGACACACTCCGATTCCCAGCCCGTATTAAGCATGGGTGCTAGGCTAGTCACGGTTGCAACCGTAATGAAATGAGGAACATCATGGGACTGTTTGGATTCGGCAAGAAGAAGAGTCAGAGCGAGGAAGCCGCTGAAGCCGCCGCCGAAGAGAACGACAAGGCCGATGAGGCCATCTCCGAAACCGCCGAGGCGCCCGCCGGTGGAATTCAGGAAACCATCCTTCCGGAACCGTCCGATGAGTACGACGGCCGTGGCGATGAGCACGGTCCGTGGGACGTCGACGACGAGAACGTGCCCGACTATGACGAATACCTCGACATGGGCGCCTACTATCTGCCGTTCCTCCAAGGCATCGAACTGCGCGTGAAGGCCAACCGCGCCACCCAGCAGGTGCTCGGCACCACCATCACCTACGGATCCTCCAGCGTGGAGATCGAAGCCTTCGCCGCGCCGAAGACCATGGGACTGTGGGATGACGTGCGCGCCGACCTGGTTGAGGCCAACAAAGACGCCAAGGAGACCGACGGCGTGTTCGGCACCGAACTGACACTGCCGGTCGTGGTCAAGGGCGGACGCAAGGTCGTCACCCGCATCGTCGGTGTGGACGGACCGCGGTGGATGCTGCGCGGCATCTTCTCCGGCAAAGCCGCCACCGATCCGGACCACGCCGAAACCAAGGCGCTGAACCAGCTTTTCTCCAACATCGTCGTGGAACGCGGCGAGGACCCGCTGGCCCCGCGTGACCTCATCCCGATGCATCCGCCGGTCGCCCCGGCCGAACGCAAGGCCGCCAAGGAAGCCGCCGAAGCCGAACAGGCAGGCAGGACGATGGACATTCCAGGCCAGCCGAAGGGACCGTTTGACTCCGACCAGCAGGTCGAGGTCAAGACCACGTTGTCGCGTGGACCGATGTTCTCCGAAGTGCGCTGAGCGAACGACGACCACGAAAACACAAACGCATGGCTGAAACCGAAACCAAGAAAAGAACCGGCCTCGGCGCGCTCGCCGATGCCGGCGATGCCGACGATTTCTCCGTCATCGACGCGATCGGCGGTCCGCGCGGCGTCGTCGAATCGATGCTGCCGGGCGTGGTGTTCGTGGTGATGTTCGTCATCACCTCCGACCTGCATCTGACCATCGGCGTATCCGCAGCCCTCGCCGTACTGCAGGTGATCGTCCGCCTATGCCAACGCCAATCCGTCATGGGCGCCGTCTCCGGCCTTCTGGCAGTCGGCATCTGCCTGATCTGGGCATGGAACAGCCACGAGGCGCGCAACTACTACATGTTCGGATTCCTGACCAACGCCTTCTACATCGTGCTGCTCGCCATTTCGTTGATGGTACGTGTACCGGGACTTGGCTTGGTGATCGAATTCATCCGGACACTGCCAACCGAGCATCTGCGCGCATGGCTTGCCGATTGGCGTGGCGACAAGGCATTGAACCGCGCGTACACCATCATCACCGCGTTGTGGATCGGCGTGTTCTCACTGCGACTGGTGGTGCAGGTGCCGTTGTACCTGTCCAACCAGGTCGGCTGGCTCGGCACTGCACGTCTGCTCATGGGCATTCCGTTCTGGGCGTTGGCCATCTGGGTGTCGTACCTCATCGTGGCCACCCCCATGCATCGGCATAAGACGTTGGCCGAACCAAACGCCGACGCGATGGACGACAACAACGAAACGGAGGAACAGCACTGATGGAATCGACCATCCGCATCGAACGATACGCCGACCAAGGCCGTTGCGTCGGCCACATCGACGGACGCGTCGTGTTCGTGCGATTCGCGTTGCCGGGCGAGCTGGTACGCGTCGTGTTGGACGAGCCACATGATCGCGAGGACCGTTTTTGGACTGGCGAAGTGACGGAAGTGCTGGAAGCCAGCGAGGACCGCGTCGAACCCGTATGGCCGTTGGCGGGTCCGCTTGCCATGGGCGGCGGCGTCGGCGGTGCCGATTTGGTGCACGTCTCACTGCCCGGACAGCTTAAATGGAAATCCACGTCCATCGCCGAACAGATGAGACGTCTCGGCCATGTCGACGTTGACGTGCCGATCGAGCGCATGCCCGAGGATGAGGCGGAGCAGGGGCTGCACTGGCGTACCCGCATCGAGATGATCGCGGACGAGAACGGCCGACCGTCCATGCGCAGACGCGGCACCCACGTGCGCGTGCCGATCGACACCATGCCGTTGGCCAGTCGCGCGTTGCTTAACGTGGCCGAGAAGGAACACGTGTGGGATGGGGGATTCACTCCCGGATCGCAGATTCGTCTGTCTGTTCCCGAGCCTCGCGGCAATGCCGAAATCGCCGACAACTACGCCGTGCTCGTCGATGGCGAGGTGACGGCGGGCAATCGCGAGCTTACCGAAAAGGTGACGGTGTGCGGACGTGAATTCGAATACGGTGTGGACGCCGGCGGATTCTGGCAGATGCACCGTCACGCGCCGATCGCGTTGACCGGCCATGTGATGTCCTTGGTGCATGGCGAGCTTGACGGCGCCGCTTCCGCATGCCTGTGGGATTTGTATTCCGGTTCCGGCCTGTTCACGCTGCCGTTGGCCACGTTAAGCGCCGGCCGCACGCGCATGCTGAGCGTGGAAGGTGGCAAGACCGCTGTCAAACACGCGCAACGCAATCTGAGGGCCATCCATTTGGGCAATGTCGACGCCCGTGTGGGCGATGTGGCCAAGACGCTTGCCAACGTACGCAACGATTTGGCCAAACCCGATATCGTGGTGCTTGATCCGCCGCGTGCCGGCGCACGTGCGAAGGTATGCAGGCAGATCGCCGAATCCGGCGCGCGAAGCGTCGTATACATCGCCTGTGACCCGGCATCGCTGGCACGCGACACCGCCACATTGGCCTCGCTCGGATACGATCTTGCCGATATTCGCGCATTCGACATCTATCCGACCACCCACCATGTCGAGACGGTGGCGCTATTCAGGAAAGCCACACGATGACCGGTTTTGCGCGGCGTGCCGCAGCCGGTCTCCTTGCAGCCGTCTTCGGCATCTCCATGCTGGCCGGCTGCACGCCGAACAATGCCGCGGTGGGAGATACGCAGTCCGCAGGCGATGCGGTCGCCCACAGCATGAAGGACCGCAACAGTCTCGACGTGGCCTTGATCGGCTCCCAAGACGAACAGACCGATCGCCTGGCGTTGGATGCCATGGAGGCGGGCGGGCTCAGGCCGGTGTATCTGCCGGTCGCCGGCACGATCGACATGCAGGACACCGCCCGGCAAGCGGTCGAGGATATGGCGCAACGCATGGTCAGCATCATCGTCATTTCGGGAATCGACGTGTCCGGCGTGAACCATGACGGCTGGTACGACACGCTGACAACCGCAAGACAGGCGGGCATTCCAGTGGCACTGCTCAACCCGATCGCCACGCCGACCGGCAGCACGCTGTTCGCTGCGACGCTCACAATCAATGACCACATGACGGATGCGACGCCGCTTGCCGACGCGGTAGCCGGCATAGCCAACAACGACCCGCACGACAGAACAATCCTCGTCACCACCATCAGCCACGGCGGCAAACAGTGAACCGCTCCACGCATTCGGGTGAGTTCGAATCGGTTCGGATGCGTGGCGCTGAACACACCCTGAGAAAACCCTGAATTTTGCCGGAGCTTTACGGGAAAAGCCTGCGGGCGCGCATCGCCAAGCGGTAGGCTGGCAGCATGAGCGAAAGTCAAACCATGCCTGAAACCAGTGAAAAGGGACTCACCGCAGCGGAAGTCGCCGCCCTTACGGAAAGCGGGCAGGTCAACGCCGTCAAATCGTCCACGTCACGTTCGTTCGCCGACATCGTGCGAGCCAACGTGTTCACCCTGTTCAACGGCATCATCTTCGCCGCCATGGTCATGGTATTGGTCACGGGATCATGGAGAGACGCCGTGTTCGGCCTCGTCATCCTCATCAACACCGGCATTGGCATCGTCACCGAGCTGAAAGCCAAACGAACGCTCGACAAGCTTTCCATCCTCGTAGCCTCCGACTATCTCGTACGACGCGACGGCAAGGACGTCGAAGTGCCGCACAACGAAATCGTGCTCGGCGACCTCATGTGGATCCGCTCCGGCGAACAGGTTCCCGCCGACGCGCAGATCGTGCGCACCTGGGGCCTGGAACTCGACGAATCCATGCTCACTGGCGAATCGCGCACCGTGCGCAAGAACGAAGGCGACGACATCTATTCCGGATCCACCGCGGTCTCCGGCATGGCCTTGGTCAAGGTCAACGCGGTCGGCGCGCACAGCTATGCCGCCACCTTGACCGCGCAGGCGAAGGTCTACAAAAAGACCGTGTCCGACCTCAACAAGGGCATCAACACCATCCTCAAATTCATGACCTTCCTCGTCGTACCGCTGTGCGTGCTGCTCATCTGGTCGCAGGTGCACGCGGTCGGCGGTTGGGACGTAGCCATCTCCACCGGCCAATGGCGTTCCGCCGTGGTGTCCGCCGTGGCTGGCGTGGTCGGCATGATCCCCGAAGGCCTCGTACTGCTCACCTCGCTCAACTTCGCGCTCGCCGCCATCCGTTTGGCACGCAAGAACACGCTCGTGCAGGAGCTCGAATCCGTGGAGACCCTCGCACGCGTGGACTGCCTGAACCTCGACAAAACCGGCACCGTCACCGACGGCGGCATCATGCTCAACGAAATACGCATGCTGGATGGCATCGGAGCCAATACCGTTGACGAACATGCCGTGAAACAGGCGTTGTACGACCTGTCGAACGAAGGACAGCCGAACGGCACCGGATTGGCGATTCTCAACGGACTGGGCAAGCAGGGATTCTCCGCCGGTCCCGTCGCGGCGCGCGTTCCGTTCTCGTCGGCACGCAAATGGAGCTCGATTGCCGATGACGGCGCGGCATGGACGATGGGCGCGCCGGAAGTCGTGCTGTCCCACTTGGATGGCGATTACGCCGACGTTCTTCGACTGGTCAACGATTCCGCACACGACGGCAACCGCGTGCTGCTGATCGCACGGCATGACGGCAAGGCGCCCGCCGATTACGAAAGCGATCCCGCCATCGACCCCGCATCGCGGCCCGTCGCGCTGGTATTATGCTCCGAGCACATTCGCGACGACGCCGAAGCCACACTCGCCTGGTTCCGCGAGCAGGGCGTGCGCTGCCGCATCATCTCCGGCGACAATCCCGTCACCGTCGGTGCGATCGCAAGAAAAGTACGGCTCACCGGAGACGCGGAGCCACGCTTCATGGACGCGCGCGAACTGCCCACCGACATCACGGAACTGGCGAAAGTACTGGAGAACGTGGACGTGCTCGGCCGTGTCCTGCCCGACCAGAAGAAGGCGATCGTCCAGGCGCTGCACCTAGGCGATCATGTCGTGGCGATGACCGGCGACGGCGTGAACGACGCGCTCGCCATCAAGGAGGCCGACCTGGGCATCGCGATGGGCAACGCGGCACCCGCCACCAAAGCCGTCGCACAAGTGGTGCTCGTCGATTCGAAATTCTCGCATCTGCCCGATGTGGTGGCACGTGGACGCCAGGTCATGGCCAACATGGAACGCGTGGCCAGCCTGTTCCTCGTCAAAACCGTATATTCCGCGCTGATCTCGCTCGGCGTGGTGCTGACGCAGATCCCATTCCCATACCTGCCCCGCCATATCACCTACATCGGCGCACTCACCATCGGCATGCCGGCGTTCATCCTCGCGCTTGCGCCGAACACGCGCCGCTACATTCCGGGCTTCCTCAGGCGCGTGGTGCACTTCGCATTGCCGGGAGGCATCGCCACGGCTCTGTCGATTCTCGCCGATTCGTGGCTGTTGCCGAAGTTCATGGGCTGGGACGCACAGCATTCCGCCGCGCAGCTGGGCATGCTTCGTGGCGTCAACGCGATTATCCTGCTGATGATGGGCATCTTCGTACTGGCGCGCGTGGCCCGTCCACTCAACTCGTGGAGAGGCGGTCTGGTATTGGCGTTCGCCGTGGCGGGCGTGGCCGGCATGTTCATTCCGCCCGTCGCGCGTTTCTTCGCGCTCGTGATACCGTCCGGCGAAATGCTCGCGGCGACGGGCGTCGCGCTTGTGGTGTCCGCCATCGTTTTCGTGCTGTGCCTATGGTGCGTGCCGAAAATGGTCGCCATTTTCTCACGTTTCAAGAAGACACGCCAGTGCTGAAGTAACGTGGCTGTATCGTTGGCAACGGATAATCGGCTGCTGGAAAGCAGTTTCAACCAGCCACAAAAGCTCGGAGGTAGCATGTCTGTGCGCGACGACCAGCTCGACACCCTGAAGGTGGGCGGCAAGGATTACGACTTTTACCGCATCGCGGATTTGCCGGGCATCGATCATCTCCCGTATTCGTTGAAGGTTCTCGTTGAGAACCTGGTGCGCAACATCGATGGCGCCAACATCACGGATGATCATGTCAAGGCTCTGTTGGATTGGGATCCGGCCGCACAGCCGAGCCACGAGATCCAGTTCACCCCGTCCCGCGTGGTCATGCAGGACTTCACCGGCGTGCCGTGCATCGTCGACCTCGCCACCATGCGTGACGCCGTCAAGGAGCTTGGCGGAGATCCGGAGGTCATCAACCCGCAGGTCCAGTCCGACATGGTCATCGACCATTCCGTGCAGATCGACAAGTACGGCGTGGCCGACGCGGTCGAACAGAACATGGACATCGAATACCAGCGCAACGGCGAACGCTACCAGTTCCTGCGCTGGGGACAGCAGGCCTTCCGCAACTTCCGCGTGGTGCCGCCGGGAACCGGCATCATCCACCAAGTCAACATCGAATACCTCGCCAAAGTCGTCATGACCAAGGCAGGGGAGCGCGGTCGCGACCTCGCCTACCTCGACTCCTGCGTGGGCACCGACTCGCACACCACCACCGTCAACGGTCTGGGCGTGCTCGGCTGGGGCGTCGGCGGCATCGAAGCCGAAGCCGCCATGCTCGGCCAGCCGATCTCCATGCTCGTGCCGCGCGTCGTCGGCTTCAAGCTCACCGGATCCATTCCGGAAGGCGTCACCGCCACCGACGTGGTCCTCACCATCACCGACATGCTCCGCCAGCACGGTGTGGTCGGCAAATTCGTGGAATTCTACGGCGAAGGCATCGCTTCCGTGCCGCTGGCTAACCGCGCCACCATCGGCAACATGGGACCGGAATTCGGCTCCACCTGCGGCATCTTCCCGATCGACAACGTCACCCTCGACTATCTGCGTCTGACCGGTCGTTCCGAAGAGCAGATCGCTCTCGTCGAAGCCTACGCGAAAGCCAACAAGCTGTGGGGCGACACCACCGATCCGGACTACGTCGAACCGCAGTACTCCGAATATCTGGAACTCGACCTCGGCACCGTCGTGCCTTCCATCGCGGGACCGAAGCGTCCGCAGGACCGCATCAGGCTGTCCGAATCGAAAGAGAAGTTCGAAGCCACGCTGCCGGCGTACGAAACCGACAAGACCGTGCAGGATCCGATCGCGGTATCCACTGAATTCCGTGGCGACTTCGATATCAAGAACGGCGACGTGGCGATCGCGTCCATCACGTCGTGCACCAACACCTCCAACCCGTCCGTCATGATCGCCGCCGGCCTGATCGCCCGCAACGCGCATGCCAAGGGACTGAAGCCCAAGCCGTGGGTCAAGACGTCTCTCGCCCCGGGCTCCCAGGTCGTGGCCGACTATCTGAAGGCCGCCGGCCTGCAGGATGATCTCGACGCGCTCGGCTACCAGCTGGTCGGCTTCGGCTGCGCCACCTGCATCGGCAACTCCGGCCCGCTGCTGCCGGAAATCTCCGAGGCCATCAACGCCAACGACCTGACCGTCACCTCCGTGCTGTCCGGCAACCGTAACTTCGAAGGCCGCATCAGCCCGGACGTCAAGATGAACTACCTCGCGTCCCCGCCGCTCGTCATCGCCTACGCGCTCGCCGGCACCATGGATTTCGATTTCGAAACCCAGCCGCTCGGCAAGGACCAGGACGGCAACGACGTGTACCTGAAGGACATCTGGCCTACCAATGAGGAAGTCGCCGCAGTGGTGGATGGCACCGTCAGCCGCGAGATGTTCCTCAAGGATTACGCCTCCGTGTTCGAAGGCGACCGCCGTTGGAAGGGCCTTGACGTGCCGGAAGGCGAACTGTTCGCATGGGATGAGAACTCCACCTACGTGCGCAAGCAGACCTTCTTCGACGGCATGAAGGCCACCCCGGATCCGGTCAAGGACATCCACGGCGCCCGCGTGCTCGCGCTGCTCGGCGACTCCGTGACCACCGACCACATCTCCCCGGCAGGCGCGTTCAAGGCCTCCAGCCCGGCAGGCAAATACCTGACCGACCGTGGCGTCGAACCGAAGAACTTCAACTCCTACGGTTCCCGTCGAGGCAACCATGAGGTCATGGTCCGCGGCACGTTTGGCAACATCCGCCTGCGCAACCAGTTGCTCGCCTCCGTCGGCGAGGAAATCACCCCTGGTGGCTACACCTACGACTTCCTCGACAAGAAGCCGACCACGATCTTCGAAGCGTCTCGCGACTATATCGACCATGATGTGCCGCTCGTCGTGCTCGCAGGCAAGGAATACGGTACCGGCTCCTCCCGTGACTGGGCCGCCAAGGGCACCGTCATGCTGGGCGTCAAAGCCGTCATCACCGAAAGCTTCGAACGCATCCACCGTTCCAACCTCATCGGCATGGGCGTGCTGCCATTGCAGTTCCCCGAAGGCGAATCGTATGAGAGCCTCGGCCTGAACGGCACCGAAACCTACGACATCTCCGGTGTCGAGGAACTCAACAAGGGCGTCACCCCGAAGACGGTCCACGTCACCGCCACCCACGCGGACGGTTCCACGACCGAATTCGATGCCGTCGTTCGCATCGATACGCCAGGCGAAGCGGACTACTACCGCAACGGAGGTATTCTCCAGTACGTCCTGCGCAACCTGATGCGCTAGGCGTCGGACGGGGCTGATACGCGGGCATGGAGAAAGTGACATTGCGGGACGTGGCCGAAGCGGCTGGTGTCTCCATCGCAACCGCCTCATGGGCGGTGAACGACAACCGGGACGTGCAGATCACGGAATCCACACGCCGCAAGGTGCGCAGGGCCGCTGACGAACTCGGCTACCATCACAACGCGCTCGCCCGCGGATTGGCCCGAGGCTGCTCCGACATCATCGGCTTCATCAGCGACGGAGTGGCCACATCGCCTTTCGCCGGCCAGGTGATCCAAGGCGCGCAGGATGAAGCCTGGCGTAATGGGAAAATTCTGCTGGTGGTGGATACCGACGGCAGAAAAGACGTGGAACGCAGAACCTTCTCGTTCATGTTCGAACACCAGGTCGAGGGCATCATTGGATTGGAGGCCGACGATGGCCGGCCCGAAACATCCCCGCCACCACGACGAGGCGTTCAAACGGCAGATCGTGCAGTTGTACGAGAGCGGCAAGCCATCCCGGGAGATCAGGGCCGGGCACGACATCGCGCGATCGACCCCGCGGCGCTGGGTCCAGGGCATCCGCGACAGCGGCTCCGCCCGGGCCGCGGACAACCGCACGCCCGGGCGGAACGAGCCGGTCGAGCCGGGGAGGCGCAACAGGCGGTTGGAGATGGAGGTGGACGTTTCAGAACAAGCGGCGCCGGTATTCGCACGAAGGCAGGCGTGATACGGGCCAACGCCGCCCGCTACCCGATATCGGCGCGATGCGGGATACTGGGCGTTCCCCGCTCCACCTTGCTACTGGATGACCGGGCATCCCGGGACGGAGCGTGCGGATCCGATCGCCGGCGACGTGCGCGCGGTCCGGCGCGACGGCCGCGAACGCCACGGCGCCAGGAAGATCAAGGCCGCCCTGGAAAGGAGGGGCGTCACCGCGTCCAGGAGACGCATCGGCGACATCATGCGCGAACAGGGCATGACGGGCGCGTACGCGCGCGGACGGTCCGAACCGCACGGGACGCGGGCCGACGAGGCCGGGCTCGCGAACCTGCCGGACCCGCGGGTCCGACGGCTACGCCCCGCACACGCATCCGGCGGGCGATCTTACCTATGTCCGCGTCGGTGGAGACTGGGCGTACGTGTGTCTGCTGGACGGCCTGGCGGACAGGGGCATCGTCGGCCATTCCGCCGGGCGGACCCGGGACGCGAGCCTGGTATTGGGCGCGTTCGCCGCGCTCGACTTCCCGCCGGCGGACGTCCAGGAAACAGGGGTTTGCCGGCCGGAAGGGTCCACAGGCCCCTCTTCCCGTATTCTGACGTTAGGAGACAACAGCATGCATGCGGATCGTGTGAGAGAGACGGAACGAATCAACGACGCGTTCCTCGAGGAGGTCGTGCCATTCGCGGTGCACGGCGCCACAATCGTCGACGCGCGTGGAATGACGAAAAACGGTTGGCTCGTTTCCGACGGACGGTCGATAGTCGAAACGGGATGCGCCGAAACGGACTTCGAAACGGCCTGCCGGCTGGTCCACGTCGAGCAAGATCATATTGTTAACGCTAACGGAATGGTGATGACGCCCGGATACGTCGACATCCACTCGCACGGCGCATGGGGAAGCTCGTTCGATGACGGCGAGAAGGGGATCACGACCGCCCGAGCCGGACACATGGCGCACGGAACGACGAGACAGGTCCTGAGCCTCATCACCAATCCCATCGACGTCATCTGCGGTAACTTGAAGACGGTCCACGACATGATGCCGGACCGCCCGGATATTCTGGGCGCGCACCTCGAAGGACCGTTCCTCGCCATGTCCCGGAAAGGCGCCCATGATCCCAATTGCCTAGTCGATCCCACTCCGGATCTCGTATCCAGAATGCTGGACGCCGCCGATGGGTGTCTCAGACAGATCACCATCGCGCCGGAACTTCCGCATGGAATCGACGCAATCCGCCGTTTCTTCCTGGCCGGAGTGGTTCCGGCGGTCGGCCACTGCGATGCCGACTACCAGACTGCCAGAAAAGGATTCGACGCCGGAGCCGGAATCATGACCCATATGTTCAATGCCATGAACGGGCTGCACCACCGCGACCCCGGCCCGATTCCGGCGGCAGTGGAGGATCCGAGGGTCACCATCGAGCTTATCAACGACGGATTCCACGTGCAGGATCCCATGGTCAAGCTCGGATTCGGGCTTGCGCCCCATAGAATCGCCTTCGTCACCGACGCCATGGCCGCGACCGACTGTCCGGACGGGCATTACCTCCTCGGGGCTCTGGATGTAGATGTGCGGGACGGTCATGCCAGACTCACCTCCAATGGAGCCATCGCCGGTTCTACACTGCTATTGGAAAAGGCCGTGTCTCGCGCGGTGCTGGAGCTCGGCATCAGTCCGGTCGACGCGGTGGAAGCGGCGACGCTGACCCCTGCGCGGGCATTTGGCTTCGACCGCCGAAATGACGTGACAGGCTTCCCGATCGGTCTGCTCGCTCCGGGATTCGCGGCCGACGTGCTGCTCCTTGATCAGGAAACCTGGACGGTGCGACGCGTCTGGTGCAACGGGCATCCGGTGAGATAATTGATTTCAAGGTTCAATGACGAACGAAAGGAACAATGACAATGAACCAACGTAGAGAACATCGTTGGCCTCGGCCGTTGGAGGGCCGGCGGGCCCGTATCTGGTACGGCGGCGACTACAATCCCGACCAGTGGTCCGAGGAGGTCTGGGACGAGGACGTGCGCCTCATGGTCAAGGCGGGAGTGAACCTCGTATCCGTGGGCATCTTCTCCTGGGCGAAAATCGAACCCCGCGAGGACGTGTACGATTTCGGCTGGCTCGACCGAATCATCGACAATCTCGGCAAGGCCGGCATCGCCGTAGATCTCGCTTCCGCGACCGCATCCCCGCCGATGTGGCTGACCCAGACGCATCCCGAGGTGCTGTGGAAGGACTACCGCGGTGACGTGTGCCAGCCGGGCGCGCGCCAGCACTGGCGTCCCACCAGTCCTGTGTTCTGTGAGTACGCATTGAAGCTCTGCCGGGCGATGGCGGAGCATTACAAGGACAATCCCTATGTGGTCGCTTGGCACGTTGGTAACGAGTACGGATGCCACAACCGCTTCGACTATTCCGAGGACGCCGAACGCGCGTTCCAAGACTGGTGCGAGGAACGGTACGGCACGATCGAAGCGGTGAACGACGCATGGGGTACTGCGTTCTGGGCCCAGCATCTGAACGATTTCAGCGAAATCGTTCCGCCTCGATTCATCGGCGACGGCAATTTCATGAACCCCGGCAAGCTGCTCGACTTCAAACGCTTCAGCTCCGACGCGCTGAAGTCATTCTATGTGGCCGAACGTGACGCATTGGCCGAAATCACACCAGAAAAGCCGTTGACCACGAATTTCATGGTCTCCGCCGGCGGTTCCGTACTGGATTACGACGATTGGGGCGGCGAGGTCGATTTCGTGTCGAACGACCATTACTTCATTCCGGGCGAGGCGCATCTGGACGAGCTCGCGTTCTCGGCTTCGTTGGTGGACGGCATCTCCCGCAAGGATCCGTGGTTCCTGATGGAGCATTCCACCTCGGCCGTGAACTGGAGACCGATCAACTATCGCAAGGAACCCGGCCAGCTGGTGCGCGATTCCTTGGCGCACGTGGCCATGGGAGCCGATGCCGTGTGCTACTTCCAGTGGCGCCAATCCAGGTCCGGCGCGGAGAAGTTCCATTCCGCGATGCTGCCGCATGCGGGGGAGGATTCCCAGACGTTCCGGGACGTGTGCGAACTGGGCCGTGATCTGGGCACGCTTGCGGATGAGGGACTGCTCGGCACCAAGCTGGCGAAATCCAGCGTGGCCATCGTGTTCGATTACGAGTCCGAATGGGCGAGCGAGCACACCGCGACCCCGACGCAAAACGTCCATCATGTCGACGAGCCGCTCGCATGGTTCCGCGCTCTGGCGGACGTCGGCGTGACCGCGGACGTCGTTCCAATCCGTTCGAACTGGGACGAGTACGATGTCGCGATACTGCCGAGCGTGTACATCCTCTCCGAGGAGAACACCCGTAGGGTGAGGGACTACGTCGCGAACGGCGGCAAGCTCATCGCCACGTACTATACAGGCATCAGCGACGAACGGGACCATGTGTGGCTCGGCGGTTACCCAGGTTCCATCCGGGACGTCGTCGGTGTGAGGATCGAGGAGTTCGCCCCTATGGGATCCGATTGGCCCGGAGTTCCGGACCACCTCGATCTCGACAACGGAGCCGTCGCACACGACATCGTCGACGTGATCGGCTCAATCGGGAAGGACGCGAAGGTGCTCGCCTCGTTCAAGGATGACCCATGGACCGGTATGGACGGACGCCCGGCCATCGTGTCCAATCCATATGGCGAAGGGCGTAGCGTCTACGTCGGAGCCCGGCTGGGACGTGACGGCATCGCCAGAAGCCTGCCGATGATCCTCGAGACCCTTGGTGTGGAAGTCAAAGACTCCTCGGATCCGGACTTGCTTCGCATCGAGCGCGTCGATGAGTCGACGGGGGCTCGGTTCACGTTCCTGTTCAACCGGACCAAAGAACCTGTCAGCATGCTGGTGGAGGGACGCCCGGTCGTCATGTCACTGGCCGACTGTGCTGGCGCGACGGTTACCATCAATCCCAATGGCGTACTCGTCGTCAAACAATAATGGCTCATTAATGAGGCGATATGCCATGTGAACGTTCACATGGCATATCGCCTTTCTTACGACAGATGGCATCGTCGTTTTTGATGATATGTTCACAATATGTTGTGTTATATCGTATGACAACACTTAAGTTAAGTCAGGCATGTCTTTTGCCCTACCAGCTTCTCTGCGTGTGGCATTCTCCTCGCCTCTACAGACGTGGAGAATGCCACAAAAGGATAATATCCAGTAGACCGCTAACGATAAATATGGCCGAGCTGTTCTTCGTTGTCGAATAACGGTTGTGATTGTTGCTTAATGTTCGGCTGTGGGATTGGCGGTTCGTGCTCTATGGCTTTTTTCTTGCGTGGCTTTGGTTGTTTGTCATCATCATAACGATCATCACTCCCCAGCACGTTCGCTTCTCGTCAATGTATTTGTATGCGATTGCATGGAATTTAGATGGGATTCCATCGATAGTGATAGTGCAAGACCTTTTTTTGGCGGTTGCCTTTGCCTTGATTTGGCCAATGTTGCCGACTGGGACGATCCACCACGTATTATGCATTTCGGATTTCGATTTGATGAGGCGTGTCATTCTTTCAAGATTTTTTAGGCGAGGATTCCCCCGCCTAAAAAATCTTGAAATCGCAGGAGATCTGCATGTAGGTGCCAGGAAAACGCTCATCCTCGCGCAGATGCTATGCGAACAGCTGATTCCCACGTTCATAGGACTCGTCATGGCATATTCGGCACTGTTCATTCTCATCGGCACGATGAATCCAACCCCGTCCGACTCACTTGCCATTTTCCTCCTGGAGCTGCATGACGGTCTGCCGTTGCCGTGCGCCACGGCCATGGGAACGGCGATCGCAGTCATACTGATTCGTGAAAAAGACCTGTTCCGCTTGTTCAAGACCAGATGAATCGGACATATACCGGTGGAACGAATCGCCATTGGAGGATCAAGTTCGTGTGATGTCGTAGACCATAAGTCATCAGTTAAGCGTTGTGTGACAATTCCATACAACGCTTTCTTCATCGCCGTACACCCTTTATGGCGAAGTCGAAGGATAGCCACGGGAAGACGAGGACACGTGAACCGGTCCGCATAAGCAAAGCCCAGAGGCAAAGCATCCGCCCATCTGTCCCATCGAAACCGGCTAGTTTGATTCTGTCGTGTCCGCCGACGAATCATCGGCGCAATGCGCATCGAAACATATCCCGTCAGGACCTTCTGCTGTGAGGGACACGAAGGTCTGACGGGATATGCCGGATCCGTTAAGGTTGGATCCGACGGAGCAATCGCTGGCGTTCATTCCGGTCGCTTCATCCGGAATACGTCTGGCGTCCTCCATCTTGCGATGCACCATTCGATGCGTTTTGGCTCCAATCAGGAACGAATCGAGATCTGCCCTACAGACAATTTCCGTGGATTGACTCCACCTAATGTGACGACGCACGCGTTCGACTTCGAACCGATGGGAAACGTGCGATGCGGACATCGCGCACTTTCCCGATCTCGTCCGAAACCCGAAGGCGCACAGCTTTCTTAAGTGAAAATCGCTCCTGAAATGGAGCCAAAGGAGTTCCCCTTTAAACTGCCTTGACCATTATCTCTTTTTATCGTTTTGCACAATCGCTAAAAACATTTTGACGATAAAAGTACACCCCATAACCTGCGTATGCTTTACCAATAATATTAAATATGAAGTCGCAAAAAGCGCATCATTTCAAGGTTTTACAAAAAATAAGTGGCAACGAAAAGCGCTACCCCCCCCCCCCGAAAACGCAGGAAAACATAATATGGAGATATTGTAAAACTCGTATTGTGGAAGTGGCGAAGGCCATGCTTCCTTGCCCGTCTCCATTGCGGGAGAAGATATAAGATCCCGATAAGGTCCTTTTATAGACAAAAACCGGTTCTTTCGTCAATCCCGAAGCGCATCCATTGGAATGCCGTTGTAGGCCAAGTCAAAACGCCGGGGTTGAAAAGAAAAAAGGTGCCGCACCATTATTCCCACGGAATCTGGTGCGGCACCTTTTCTTTTGAAAGGAAACAGAAGAAGTCTTTGCGCCTTACTTGTTGATGACCTTCTTGAACAGGTCGGAGGATGCCTTGGCGAGGGCGAACTGGCCGAAGCCCGGATCCATGGAGGCGAGGTTGGAGTTGAGGATCTGGTTGAAAGTGTCGTTCTGCATGTTCATTCCTTTTCCGCGGCGCTTTGTCTTCCGTTCGCCGCTATTCTTTTTTCTCTTGTTTCGTTATGCCTTGATTGTAGGCATGTCATCCCCGTCGCCGCATGTCATTCCGATTGATTCTTTTGTATATTCATCGGTTTGCCAGAAGATTTTTGAAATAACTTACCGCACCATTACCATCACATAAACCAAGAAGGCCCCGACATGGTCGGGGCCTTCTTGGTGAAAAAGGGAAGGAGTGGCAAGTATTGGTATTTATTCGGTCAGGGTTTTGGCCTCCTCATCGATGGCTTCGACGGTCTCGGCGGTCTGAGCTTCGTCATCGACGATTTCGCCGGAGGCAAGCTTGGCTTCGAGCTCTTTGACAATCTTAGCATGCATCTTCTCGTCGATCTTGACCTTGAACATGAACACCAGCAGGCTGAGCACGATCAGAATAAGCGGCACATAGAAGGCGCAGATTTCGAAGGTGTGGATGTTGGAGGGGGTCATATCGGCCGCGGTGGCGTTGCCGGTCATGCCAGCAGCGACGGCGATGAAGCCGGTGATGCCGTTGGACAGCGCGCCGCCAATCTTATCAAGCATCGGACGTACGGACAGGGTGACGGCCTCGTTGCGCTTGCCGTTCTTCAGCTGGCCGTATTCGATGGAGTCGGTCAGGGAGAGGATGGCGGTCATCTGGATGAGGGTGCCCGGGATGTAGAAGAGCACGAGGGCGATGAACACCACGGTCATGTTGGTGGAGAAGAGACCCAGCAGGATGTAGGCCACGATCATGGAGGTCATGCCGACGATGTACAGGACTCGGCGTGGGATGCGCTTGTTCAGGATCGGGTACAGCGGAGCCATGATGAGGCCTGCCACCAAGGCGATGACGCCGGTCATGGAGTAGGCGGCCTGGTTGTCGAGCACGAACTTGAACAGGAAGAGGAGTACGCCGGTGGTGGCCACGTTGGCGATGGCGTACAGCAGGTAGGACAGGGCGACCCACAGGAGCTGGTCGTTCTGGAACAGGGCCTTGAATGCCTCGAGCGGGTTGCCGTTCTTCTGGGCCTTGGCGCGCAGTGCGTTGGTGCTTTCCTTGGTGCCGAACGCGACGGTCCATGCGGTCAGGATGCCGAGGAGTCCGACGATGATGCCGAAGGAGGTCCAGCCGGCCTGTCCTTCGCCCTTGGCACCGGTGAGCGTCCAAGTGAAGTAGCTGACGATCGGGATGACCACGACGGTGATGCCGTTGTAGCCGATGGAGCCGGTGAAGGAGCCGAGGGCGGTGTAGGTGGAGCGCTCGTGGGAGTCGGAGGACAGCGCCGGGATCATGCCCCAGTAGGAGATGTCACGCAGGGAGTAGAACACGTCGAGCACGACGAAGGTGATGACGAACAGCACGATGAACAGCGTGGTGTTGACGTTCACCAGGCCGAACATGCCGCTGAAGATCACGGCGAGCAGGACGGCGGAGATCAGGCCGCCGAAGAACTGCCATGGGCGGAAGCGTCCCCACTTGGTGTTGGTGTTGTCGATGAGGTTGCCCAGCAGCGGGTCGATGAAGATCTCGGCGATACGGATGATCACCACGAGGCTGGTGATGACACCGATAAGCTTGGCCGCAAGCACCTTGTCAACGCCCGAGAACAGGCAGCCGGTGACATAGACGATGAAATATGTGCTCATCGCGTTGTAGAAGGCGGCCTGACCGAGGTTGCCGCAGGCGTAGGCGATACGCTGGCCGAGCTTGCCCTTCTTGCGGACGCCACCGTCCGCGGTTGTCGTTTCGTTGCTCATTTTCTCTTCTCCTTAAGATTCCGGAGTTGAAGATCACCCATTGATCTTGCATGTCGAGTATACGCTCTTTATAAGAAAAAGTAAAAACCATTAGCAAAATATAGGGTTTGGCGGCGTGTTGAATTAGGTAAACCGTGTACCAGCACTGTCATATCGGTATCAATCAGATGCCTGATACGTTACAACATATACCGCTGACACGAAGGAATTAAGACGTCAAGTAAAACCGATTTGCCTTTTTTGTAAACAATGTTTATTATCTGGTAAAGGAAGTTCATCTTCCCTCCATCATTCACAAAGATGTAATGAACGAAAGCAGGAAAACATGGCAAACGAAACCCGCATCGAACACGCATCCGAGACCTGGCTCGCCGATTCGACCGTATTCGAGGTCAACCGCATCCCGGCGCATTCCGACCACAAATGCTACGCGCACGATCCGCAGACCAACGAATGGTCCGATCTGAGGCAGAGCCTCGACGGCGAATGGAGGGTCGAGGTCGTTCAGGCATCCGACATCGAATTCAACGAGGAGCCCTTCGTAAGGGAGAACTTCGACGATTCCGCCTTCGAACGCATCCAGGTTCCCGGACACCTGCAGATGGCGGGATTGATGAACAACAAGTACGTGAACATTCAATACCCGTGGGATGGCCACGAGAATCCGACGGAACCGAATATTCCGGAGAACAACCATGTCGCCCTCTACCGTAAGACCTTCACGATGGCGAACCGTCTGGCCGACACCAAGAACGCCGGCGGAACCGTCTCCATCGTGTTCCACGGCATGGCCACCGCAATCTACGTGTGGGTCAACGGCATGTTCGTCGGCTATGGCGAGGACGGCTTCACCCCCAACGAATTCGACATCACCGAGATGCTGCACGACGGCGAGAACGTCGTTGCCGTCGCATGCTACGAATACTCCAGCGCCTCATGGCTCGAGGACCAGGACTTCTGGCGTCTGCACGGACTGTTCCGCTCGGTCGAGCTGGCCGCGCAGCCGCATGTGCATATCGAGAACATGCAGATCGAATCCGATTGGGATCCGGAGTCCGGCAGCGCCTCTTTGGACGCGGCGCTCACCGTGCGCAACGCAGCCGACGCGGCCACGATCTCGGCGACGTTAAAGAATTCCGATGGCAACGTCGTCTGGGAGACCGCGAACTGCGCTGACCCCGATACCTCCATCTCCACCGGATCGTTGAACGGCATCCGCCCGTGGAGCGCGGAGGATCCGGTCCTCTACGAGTTCGAGGTCACGGTCATCGACCATGCCGGCAACATCGCCGAGGTCGCCGTCCAGAAGGTCGGATTCCGCCGCTTCCGCATCGAGGACGGCATCATGACGATTAATGGCAAGCGCATCGTATTCAAGGGCGCCGACCGCCACGAGTTCGATCCCAAGCGCGGCCGCGCGATCACCGAGCAGGACATGATCGACGATGTGGTCTTCTGCAAGAGGCACAACCTCAACGCCATCAGGACCTCCCACTATCCGAACCAGGAGCGCTGGTACGAGCTGTGCGACGAGTACGGCATCTACCTGATCGACGAGACCAACCTCGAAACCCATGGCAGCTGGTGCCTGCCCGGTGACGTCCTCACCGAGGAGACCGCCATCCCGGGAAGCAAGGCGCATTGGGAGGGCGCGTGCGTCGACCGTGTCAACAGCATGGTGCGCCGCGACTACAACCATCCGAGCGTCCTGATCTGGTCTCTCGGCAACGAATCCTACACGGGCGACGTGTTCCGCGCCATGTACAAGCGCGTGCACGACATCGACCCGAACCGTCCCGTGCACTATGAGGGCGTGACCCACAACCGCGACTACGACGACGTGACCGACATCGAGACCCGCATGTATGCGCACGCCGACGCCATCGAGGAATACCTGAAGAATGATCCGCAGAAGCCTTACATCTCCTGCGAGTACATGCACGCCATGGGCAATTCGTGCGGCAACATGGACGAATACACCGCGCTCGAACACTATCCGAAGTACCAGGGCGGCTTCATCTGGGACTTCATCGACCAGGCGATCTACGCCACCCAGCCCGATGGAACCACGAGCCTTCGCTATGGCGGCGACTTCGGCGACAGGCCGAGCGACTACGAGTTCTCCGGCAACGGCCTGGTGTTTGCGGACCGTAAGCCCACGCCGAAGGCCCAGGAGGTCAAGCAGCTGTATTCCAACGTGCATATCGATGTCGCCGAGGATTCCGTGACCATCAAGAACGATAATCTGTTCACCTCCACTGGCGAATACACGTTCGTGTTGCGTGTCCTTGCGGATGGCGAACCGGTATGGCAGTCCGAACGCCGTTTCGACGTGCCGGCCGGTTCGACGGAGAAGCTCGATGTCGACTGGCCGTTGGATCTGTACCGCGACGGCGCGTCCGAACTGGTGCTGGAGGTATCCCAGCGTCTCGCCAAGGCGACCAATTGGGCGGTAGCCGGCTATGAGCTGGCATTCGGCCAGACCGTCGTCGCCGGCTCCAAGAAGGCCTCCGCTCCGGTGAAGCCGGTCGACGGCATCGTCACCGTTGGCCGTTGGAACGTCGGCGTGCAGGGATCCGGCCGCGAGGTACTGCTTTCCCGCACCCAAGGCGGACTGGTCTCCTACACGTTCAACAATCGAGAATTCGTGCTGCGCCGTCCGGCGGTCACCACGTTCCGCGCGCTGACCGACAACGATCGCGGCGCAGGCCACGGCTTCGAACGCGCCCAGTGGCTGGGAGCAGGCCGTTACGCCCGCTGCATCGGCAACGAGATCGAACAGATCGACGAGGACACCGTCAAGGCCTCCTACACGTACGAGCTCGCCACCCCGAAGCGCACCAAGGTGACCGTCAGCTACACCGCCGACACCACCGGACGAGTGAATCTGCACGTCGAATACCCGGGCGAGCCGGGCGACCTGCCCACCATCCCCGCGTTCGGCATCGAATGGACCCTTCCGGTCCAGTACTCGAACCTGCGTTTCTTCGGCGCTGGTCCGGAGGAGACCTACCAGGATCGCAAGCATGCCAAGCTCGGTGTGTGGAGCACCGACGCGTTCAAGGACCACGCCCCGTATCTCATGCCGCAGGAAACCGGCAACCATGAGGACGTGCGTTGGGCCGAGATCACGGACGAGAAAGGCCATGGCCTTCGCATAAGCCGCGCCGAAGGCGCCGAACCGTTCGCGATGAGCCTGCAGCCGTACTCCAGCTTCATGCTTGAGGAAGCCCAGCATCAGGACGAGCTCCCCGCCCCGAAGCACATGTTCCTGCGTGTGCTTGCCGAGCAGATGGGTGTCGGAGGAGATGACTCCTGGATGTCCCCGGTCCACCCCCAGTACCATATCCCGGCGGACCAGCCGATCAGCCTCGACGTCGACCTCGACCTGATCTGACCGGCGCGCCCCGGCGGAAACCGGGACTTGGCTTTCCTTTCGCCATACGCGGAAACGTATGGCGAAAGGACGGTGCCGTCGTCAAGGGTGGACCTTGACATCAAACCGGAGACGGCACCTTGAAAGGGTACGGCACGTCTTCCATGTTTTCCCCGTGCCGTGCCCTCGTTTCCATATCGGGAACAGGGCTTGACAGACTTTCCTTCGAAAACACCTCACAGATGCAAAAGGGTTCGGTCCTCGTTGGCACGTATTACGCGTGTCAACGAGGACCGAACCCTTTCTTCTTAAACCCTACCTGGCTTTCGGGGTGAAACTGTCCCGGGCGACCAGCTTGGTTGAAATCCTCATATGCTGGTTGACGGAGCGCCCCATGGAAATGGCCTCCGACAGCATGAATACCGCGGCCTTGGCCAATTCGTCCTTGTTGATGTCATACGACGAAAGCGTCGGCGAAGTGTAATTCGCGATCTCCTGGTTGTTGATGCTCACCAGTCGCATGTCGCGTGGAACCAGAATGCCGGCCGCCGCGAACGCCTGCAAGACGCCTACGGCGATGGGGTCCGCCGCCACAATCAGAGCATCCGGGAGCCTGTCGCCACATTCGGCCACGAACCTCTCTCCCAAGGCACGGCCGTTCTCCACGGTGAAAGGCCCCTCATCGAACACCAGGCCGTCGACGTCAAGACCGAGACGGACGGTCCAGTTGCGGAACGCGAACGCACGCGGATCCTCGGGATACTCATGGTCGCCCATGATGTTGCCGAACCCTCCGATGAACCCGATTCGCTTGTTGCCGGCGTCCATCAATTCGTCCAAGGCGTCCAGAATGGTCTGCTCCAGATCCGGCTGCACCGAATCGAACAGGTTCGGCGCGGGATTGATGTCGATGAACACTCCATGCGGAAGGACCGCGTGCAGACGCTTCAACATGTTCCTTTTGAACGGCGCCGGACCTATTGAGATGAATCCGGCGTATTTGGACGCGTCCTTCATCAGGGATTTGACATCGTTGTATTCCGTCACTCTCATGCGCTCATCCTTGGCATGACGACGTAATGAAGCTTCAAGCTCGTCAAAATAGGCGTCCTGAAGCCCCTTGTCGTGGATGGAGTTGTTCAGCAACGCGATGTCTTGCGGAATGGTGACACGTTGGTAGCGGGGGACGTTCTCGTACCCCATCTCAATGCTGGTGCTCAGAATCTTCTGACGGGTGGCCTCCTTCACCGAGAACGAGGGGTCGTCATTGAGTATTCTCGATACGGTCGCCTGGGAGAAGCCCGCCTTTTCCGCGATCTCCCTGATCGTGGCCATGGAAACCTACCTCCTTGGAAATTCAGCAACTAAACGTGTTTAGTAACGAGTTTATCATGTTTGGAAGCGTAATTGCCATCAATGTCGGAAATTTCGTTTTCAATGAAAATGGATTGGCTACAATGTATTAGACAGTCCGATGAGGCCATTCGTGGATTCAAGCTCAATATGCTGCTGTACGAATTGCTATCGCTGCTGTATTCGAGGTTCGTTTCCGGGGTACGGCGGCCGGAATTGGTCAGATCCGGAAGAAACATCACCATGCAGATCATCGGATACATGACATCGCACCGCAAACAGCATCTCGAAGCGACCGACGTCGCACGGGAATTTGGATACGGCAGGGAACATTTCTGCCGCCTATTCCGCAAGGCGACCGGCAAAACGTTCAAAGAATTTCTGACCGACCTGCGATTGGACGACGCCTGCAGAAAACTGTCAGGTTCCTCTGCGTCGATAGCCAGCATCGCAAGGGAATGCGGTTTCCCCGATACGCGCGCGCTGCAGACGGCCGTGCAACGCAAATACGGCATACGCGCGCAGGAATATCGCGAACGATACGAAAATCGAAACTAACGTTCAACGAGAGAAGGAGGAAATATGACTGGGCCTGCACCAACCATCCGTCGTATGAAAATTGAAGATTATCCGCTGGTATACGGGTTGTGGACGCGATGCACCGGTTTCACCATGAGGGACATCGACGATTCCGAGGATGCGATAAAAACGTTCCTCAAACGCAATCCCGACACCTGTTTCGTAGCCGAGGACGATGGCGGAAGGATTATTGGAGCGATTCTTGCCGGTCACGATAGCAGACGGTCGCGCATCTACCACACGGCGGTCGATCCCGACGCGCGCGGTATGGGCATTGGCTCGCTTTTGGTGGGCCGAGTGGTTGAAGCGCTTCGTGCGATCGGCCTGCCAAAAGTCGCCGTCGGTGTGCCCGCAGACAACGATGCCGGCAACGATTTCTGGGAGCATCAGGGGTTTGCTGTCCGTGACGATTTGGTCTATCGGGAACTACCTCTCTAATACGACCCGTCCGACAACGAACCGTCCAATACGCTCGCACTTTGTCTCTATAAGCCCGGTTCCGCACTTGCAGTCCGCAACAAATATGTTCTGTATATCAAACGTGTTCAAAGACCATGCAGTGGAATATCAGACGGAGGAAGACCCGTTCGGAGCGCTTAAGAGAGACGAGCTGCTGTGACGAATGGCGATACGGCGATGTGGTCATCGCTGACCTTGCCATCGTTTTCTCTGAAACATCCGGCATCCTCATCTCACACTTTTATGAGCGAGTTTTTACCCTTCCGTCACATTTCATGAGGGAGAGCCGCCATTCCATGGCCACCTGTGCACCCTATGCACCCCTTAAAAACGGCGCCATTCCGCCATGAAATCATCCCTTCATCCGAGCATGGCATTGCGCACCCCGTCAAAACATGGCCGTCATCCCTGGTTTCCCGATTTCCGCACTTTTTGAAAACCCGTTTTACCCGATTTCCGCACTTTTCCGGATACCGAGCGGCACTGTTCCGACCGCGCGACTGCATCAAACGCCGATTCCGACGATTCTACAGATTAACGGTAAAACGTCGCGCGGCGACCCGGCCGGCTTGCGGAATGGAGGTCAGGCTTATTCCGCGGCGCCCTTCAGCAGCATCGCGCCAATGCCCTCACCTTGGTGACGCAGGTCTATGGCGAGCCTGCCGTTCCCATCCATGGTCACAATGGTCCGCACGGCCGATCCTTCGCCAAACGCCGGCGACATATGAACATATTTTTAGGAAACGACTGTTCAGCGCTTGCCATCCGCTTCATTCAGATACCGATATACAGTGGATTGCCCAACGCCCATCATCACCGCAATTTGACCGACCGTACCATTACCCGTCAAAGGCATGGAGTTTCGGAACGTTGATTACGGGACGGGTTTTGAGACACTTTCCGCCGGAGTGTCGGAGACAACTCCCCCAGTCCGGTTTACGCTCCGAAAACGTCCGTTTGCGGAACACACAAAGGCATGTTCCGTCAGACATCATTCCCATTCACTAAGTGTTTTATGCAATATCAGTGCAACACTTAACGATTTGGAGCATCGTCCCACAAGGGTATCCACCGTGCCGTCCACCCATCTACGAGACCATATATATATGGAGCGCCAGGCAGAAGGTACGGATTGGATCCAATCCATGATGTCCTCCGTCGCGTTTCAGTCCATTTTTCCAATCATTGGATTATCCGGTGGGAATTCCCATGTCAACAGTTCCATAAGACAAAGGCACTGCAGGCACATGCTCGAGATAAGGAGTTCGTCATGGCCGTCTTCATTGGTTTCATCATCGGCTACATCATCATGTCCGCGATTCTGCACCCATTGCGCGCGCTGTACCTGGTTTCGAGGGTCGCCGGCGTTTGCTGCATGTTCTACGGAGTCGGTTCGTTGGCATATCCGGAGACGGGATTCAAATTCCTTATCATCGGAGTGGCATTGTTCTTCATTCCGAAAAAGCTCAAGCAATACAGCGATGGCGGAAACAAGTGAACATTACGCTTCGGAAAAGAACGCCGTCATGACCATCCCGGTTTTCTAAACGCCAGCCAGGAAGGAACCATACCTTGTCAACGCCGATATGAGATGACTTTTCCTCGTTCGTTTCGGGTCGGCGACGGGCATTTTCTCGCAGATTCGTTGATAGACGGGACGGAACGCGGCGTATGTGTCATATGAGAATATCGTTTCGGACATTCCGTCGGCGAGCTCGTCGCAGCCTACCGAACGTAGGGTGCCTCCAAGATCCGTCAGGAAACGGAGCTGCTCATTGGCGGTCCGTTCCGAAAGAAGCTTTCCCGACCTTCTGTTTGGCGTCGTGGAATTCCATTCGGCGAACGCCGCCATCGTCTTACGCTCCATGTCCAGCACATAGTCGGGAACGTCCGACCCGCACGCGGATATGGATCCGTCGATCCCGTCGAATGGCCTCAGTCCGGCACGTATGTCCTCTTTCCCAGCCTTCGGCGGATATTCCACGACCATGAAGGCGTATTCTTTCCTTCCACGGGAGAAGACCACGTCGCCGCGCAACGGACGTTCCCCGCATGGCAAACCGAGAAGCATCCTGGTGTCCGAAGCGAAACATTCCCCATCACCCGGCCGCTTCCTTCCGCTTCGCGCACGCGCGTACAGCATGTCTTCCGCGGCGGTGAATTCCGAGGAGAAATCCACATCGCCGTCGCTCCAGGCACGGCAAGCCACTTTCGGCGGCCGGTCCTCCTCGTACGGGTTCTCGATCAGTGACGCGTATCCCAATGACGGGAGCAGCACGCCAAGACGTCGGACCACCGCCGTCCGCGACACGCGAACCTTGTTCTTCTCAGGCGCGCATGTCCTTCCTTGCTCGAAGATGTCGTAGATGTCGGCGGCTCTCGGGGAACGGCCCCGGGGGAGCCATTCCGAGATGAATTTGTCGGGTAGGAGCGCCATAGACGCGAACCGGTTGCACGCGTCCTCCTCGAATCTCTTGGCGACGTAGTCGTCCTCGAACGAACCCACTCTGACCATCAGATCGAAATCCGTCTCCTGGAGATAGTGTCCGATCTCGTGAAGCAGCGTGAAGTTACGTCGGGTCGTGTATTCGCCATCGGCCCATGCCACGTACGCCTTGTCCATCTCGATTCCGGGATTGACGAGCGACGGGGAGAAGAATCCCAGAAGGTCCGCGTAGGACGCGTTGTCGTCCATGGTCCGCGCATCCTCTCTGACGGCCTTGAGCCGTCCTTCGTCCCGCGGCGAATAGTACACGATGTCCAGGCATCCGCTCCAATGCCACCGAAGCTTTCCGGGATCGGACAGGCAGTCCTTTCCGAACGATCCGCTTTTCCTCCGCGCAAGCCTGAGCATCTCCTTGACCTGAACGTCAAGCTCCCGACGATACATGGAATCAGCGATCATCGTCCGTTCTTTCCGTCATGGTTCCAGCCGCCTTCGCCATCATCCCCATGACCGCCTCGTCTCCCGTCCCGTTGGCTCTGGCCGCGAGGGCGAACGCACGGCGGGCGAGCATGCCGCGCGCGGCTCCGTCGGCGTCGAACGATGACATCGAAGGATCCCCGTGACGGTCGATGTACTCATCGGCCACGAAACGCCAACGCGGCTGTTCGGACAGTTCCACGAACGACCTGGGCAGCGCGCCCGTGGTCCGCGGACGGTTCCCGAAACCGGCCTCCTCCATGCGTTTTTCCTGCTCGTCGGTAAGCGTCAACGTTCCACGCCGGACCGCGAGGCATTGGGCCGGGGCGAGACCGAGCACGGTCCGGAGCGCCTCGAGATAGCCGCTTAGGTCCCGGCTGACCGCGAATCCGTCTTCCGAGACGTTGCGCAGCTCGGGCAGCCGGCCGCATCGCGCGTGCCATCGTTCGAACCGGTCCTGAATGTTCAGACGGTCGGAGAGAGTGGCCCCATCCTCGTCGTCCGGATCGAATTTCCCCACGAACGAACGGATTGCGGCGACAGTCTGCCCGTCGAACGAACCGTAGGGGACGGACAGTAGTCTGACGGGTATCGTCGTCTCGAATTGCTTGTACGCGATCAGGGGGAATCCCGTTGGAGAGCCGGTCGGGAGGATGACGAGATCACGTGAATCGTATCCGTTGTCGTAATCGCCGACCGGAATGACTCGGACGAGCCGCCTGTCGTCTTCCGGTATTCCGCATACGAACGCCATCGCATGGGTCTCGCGGTCGTCGACCTCCCACAGCTGGCCTGGAGCCACGGGGCCTTCCAGCCGAGAGGCCACCGCGTCGGGATCCGTCGCCTCCCGGCTCTTCTCAGGCTGGTACTGATGCGCGATGATATTGATGAGTCGCTTCTCGGTCTTCTTGTCCATCATCACTCGCTTTCCTCGGGATCCCTGAAGGACCGCTCCATCTCCAACGCGGCGGCGTCGACTTCGGAATGCCTGCCCATGGTCACCGGCCGTCTGCTCTCCGCACTGTCCGAACCCAGCGGACGCAACGTCGGGCATTTCCTCAACACGAGTTCGATGATCGACCGCATCGGAAGGGTACCATTCGCGACACCGAAGCAGAATCTGAGGTAGTTCTCCAGCTCCCGCGACCCTTTACGGCCGACGTTGGGCATCCTTCCACCGGGTTTCTTCTCTCCGACGTGTATTGTTAGCGCCTCCCATTTCGACGAAAGCCGGCTGTCGGCGGCGATAGCCTTCCATATCCCGCTGCCGTCGCCGGCGACGAGGCTGGACATCTCCGCAGACTTACCGTAGTTTCCCCAACGCGTCGTCTTCCTGCGGTATCCGTGGCGTCTTTCCCTGGACGCATCCCATTTCCCTCCGGAATCCACGACCTGTCTGATCTGTTCGATGAACGGATCGTCCTTCTCGCCGGCCAGGACGCGGATGAACTCGTACCGTTCCCGGCGGGCGGCCGACAACCGTTTCCGTATAAGTTCGCCGAGACCGGATGTGGCCGAGGCCCTCTCGTTCGCCCTGTGAAGGAAGTCGTTGACCGAGACCTCCAGGAACTTCTCGAACTCCCAGTTCTTCAGATCCCTGTCGTTCTCGTCCCACAGACGTTCGATGGTGGCATGGTCCCACGCCTGTTTCGTGGACCAGTAGGCGATGGGGCGTCTCCCTTTTTCGTTGGCGCGCTCCTCCTCCGGGACCAGGAACCGGTATGCGAAATATCCGACGTACGGGGTCGGAATGAACAGATCCCGATCCGAATCGTCACGGCTTTCCTCAGGCCGTGGACCGCCATCCATGATCTGGAGAAGCATGTCCATCTCATCCGGCGAGAGCTTTTTGATATCCTCAGCCGTACGCAGCTTGCGCCCCATCTCGAGAGCTTTGGCCAATGCTTCCTCCCTATGTCCAGACCACTTCGAATCCAGTTCGGCTTTCCTTGAATCCAGCTCCGCTTTCGTCCTCATGATGTCGAACCGGGGAGCGTCCCCGACACCGAGAAAGGCGCGGCTCAACTCACGCACGGAATTCGAGCTCGGGGTGGGATCATCCGGTTCATCGAGACGGTATTTCCGGATCAATTCCGCATACGAGTTCCTCAGGCACACCGCGATGGCGAACCGCAGCGCGAACTCGCATGCAGGCCCATCAAGCCATTCGCTCGGATCGTCCTTCTCGAGCATGTTCCGTTTGAGCTCCTTCATGCATCGCCTGTCGTCGGACGGATACAGTTCATTCGTCACGTCCACACCCTTATACAATCTTTTCCCACCTTTTACGGGTGTGATGAGCACGAATTCTGGCGTGGCAGCCATGCCTCCATCGAACGGAATCTTCCCTGTGTCCATTGGATTCTCCCCTGTTATCCGGTAGCAACCAATTCTAGCCGTGGGACGTCTCCGACACGGGGGCACCTCCACAGGAGCGGCATGGCCGCAGGACCATATGGCCGATATCGTCATGTTCGCCTCACCTCTTTCCCTACCAGCGAGATTTCCACCCCACATCCACCGGATAGATAACGCATGCCACTCCCGCGCGCATCTATCCGGTGGATTATGGATATCCGATTTGACCGGCAGAAGAATCGCGGATACCTTGTAACCGCGGAAAGGGGCAACGATGAACGGTGCCGACAAGATGATGGACGAATACCTCGGACAGGTCGCGAATACGGACCAGGGCAGGGACGAATACCTCAGACTCGCACGGGAAGCCGCGGACACCATCGGGCAATGGCGTGGACTGGAGGAATCCGTCGGCGGGCCGCTCGCCGGGACCGCAGACCATCTGCTCGCCCGTCTGCGCGATCCGCTGCGGATCTCGATCGAGGGACGACCGCTGGACGGACGCGTCGCAACGCCCGAGGACCTGTACCGCGATGCCTACTCCCGTCTCGTGAAGAACAACGACTACCTGTCCGCGATGAGGAAGGCTTGGCTCGAAAACGACCCATCGGGAATCGTCGGGAACGCATCCGCCATCCGTCTGCTGACATGGCAATCGCGCGACGCCTACGATGAGTCCGAATGCCTCGCCGGACTCATCGGATACCAGGCTGCGAAAACGATCCGCCAACAGGTCAGGCCATCCCGATCCCACTCCGAAAGGAAGCCGTCCGGCGCCCCGAAGCCGAAGCCACGGTTCACGAAGACGGAGGCGGCGGATCCGTCCGGCGTGTACAGGGAGATCGCCTGGCTGCAGGACAGGGATCCAGCCGATGTCCGCAGGCAGGTCGGGCGCAGGATCGCCGCCGGCATGGACCAGACCGAATCCATCGTCGCCGAATACGGTGCCCATCCGACGGCAGGCACGCTGGTCGGTATCGATCTGGAGACCACCGGCACCAGCCCGAACCAGGACTACATCATCGACGCCGGATGGGAATTGTACGACATGGCCACCGGACGCGCCTCCGACGCGCAACGCCACACCTACGGCCTCTCGAAGCAGCGTGAGCTCCGGGGCATCGGCAGGGACATCACCAGCCTGACCGGCATCACCACGGCCGACGTCGCCGGGCATGTCCCATTCCAAGAGGATGCGGACGCGCAGAGGACGATGATGGCCGCTCTCGACGGGCGAATCATGGTCGCGCACAACGCCAGGTTCGAACAATCCTTCCTCATCGGCAACTGCGAGGGGTATGCGGAGGCGCTGCGCGACGGACGCATCCGCATCATCGACTCCATGAAGGTGGCGCATCATAGCGAGGACGCGCGCGCGCAGGGTTTCAGACTCGACGACTACGCGCGGCGCAACCACGCGTTGGACGACGACCGGGACATGCAGGTCCCGTCCCATGACGGCGGTCTGATCCGGCTAGACCAGGGGGAACGGGAACGCCATCTCGGACTCGAGGACGCGCACATCATGATGCGCGCGATGCGCAACCAGCTCGGCGTGCTGCGCTCCCGTTACGAGCATGGCGAACGGGTCATGCGTGATGTCGATGAGTGACGTCTCCCAGAGAGAGATAGATGGCAGTGAAGTGTTCGAATCTGAAAGATCAGGACACCGATCACCGCATTCACACCGTCGGGGATTCAACATGAACGTTTCCCATGATTCATGCCATTCACCACCATCTGTTGCCAACGGGTTTCCTTAATGTGGACAGGCATGCGACGAGGGTATACTTTCCGAAAGGAATGGACCATTGCGAATGGGGGCAAACTCATTCCATGGCATCGAAATGGGGAAAGACGCATGCTTCCATGCGGTAGATGGCGATCGGCATGCGATTCGGGTCAAAGTCATGTGAGATATCACAGCGTCCAAAGTTGCGGGGCCCATGTGTGCCCCACTCCTTTTCCATCCTTTTGACGCCATGAAAGGTGGGGGCACCCAATCAAGGATATGCAAGCGGCTGGCCCCATCAAAAGGTTCGGCCATAGAAGACAGGCATGAGGAGCGAGGAACATCATGAGCACCAATAGGCGAACGGAATACGACCTTATAGACGCGACCGCAAGAAACACGAAGCGTGCGGCGAACAGCGCCGCATTCGTCGCCGGAGCGACGGTGGTGAACACATTCGAAACCGCACGGCTTAGGCGACTGCAGAAGGAAGGCAACGACCTGCAGCGCAGGACGCAGGAACTGCAGGAGGAAAACAACGACCTGCTGGAAGAGGGCAATGGCCTGCAGGAGGAAAACAACGACCTGCAGCGCAGGACGCAGGAACTGCAGGAGGAAAGCAACAGTCTGCAGGCCAGTGTGCTTAGAGAAAGCCAAGCCACGAACGATAAGCTGAATGGCTTGGGCTACAATGTCGAACGATTCCTAAGCATGTACGCATCCGATAGTGTCGACATGAGAAGACAGATGGCCGTAGCGCAGGACGAATTCAAAGAATGCACGAACCTCCTGAGTCGGAATCTCGATCAAAGCAGGGAGAACGCGCAACTCATCTCAGCAACGATTAAGCAGGCGACTGAGAATTCCGATGACCGTGAGGACTGGCGAAGGTTCAAAATTGATTGGCTTCCAAGTCCCGATGGAAAGCATTACCGGGCATGGCGCCAAAACTGCCGGAGCACCTTGAATCGGGTATGGGAATACCATAACGCGATGGTCGAAGCCAGGGAGAATGACAGGAAACGGCTTATCGCAAAGGCGATAGCCGATCGCAACATTCCCCAAAAGCCGGAACTCGCCCCAAAGGAAAGCTTCTTCACGGAAGAGAAGCCCGTCCTCGAAACCCCCGTTTTCGAGGACGAGCCCGTCCGTGAAAAGGAACCCGTCTGGAATTATCCTCCTAAGCCAGATGTCGGTCCGGAGGTGAAAGAACCTGCCTTCATCCCCAAGCCAGCACCATACCAATGGCGGAAACACCGTAATCATGTGGACTTCTTCCGCTCCGACACAGCAATCAGCGTGATATCCCTCTTCGCTCTGCTGGGATGTATCGCATCAACGATAGCCACATTCAATCTTTGGGGCTACAGAACAATCCAGCACAAGGGATTTTTCGCTGTATTCGCCAACGCTTCAGAAATATTCAAATGGTGTTTCAGCCTTATCAAATATTTCCTAATCTGCGCCGTCGCATCGATAGCCATCGGGATGGCCGTCACGCTGATCGTCAGGTATTTGGTGCAGCCCATCTGCAATGTCGTGATCGACTTCCTTAACGAACACCAGAAGCCGTCGAAGGCCGATCGCATGAAAATCGAACAGTATGAGACGGAGCTCAAGGATTGGCAAGAATGGTACGACAAGACCTACGAAGTCGAATATAAAAGGTACCAGACCCACAAAAGCGAGAAAGAAGCCGCGGAAAAGGCATGGAAGCAGCAATACAACGAGGTCCGTTCCTCGCGATTGGCCTGGATCGCCAGCCAAGAAGCCGCAGAAAGGAGACGGCGGCAGAAAAACGCTGCTATCAAAAGGGCCCATGAACAGGAACAGGAAGATTTGCTAAAAGAATGGGGAAAGGAACAGGAAGAAGCGGAAAGGGCATGGGAAGCGTACGTCCAGAATGAATACAACATACTGAATGACCGCCGTCGGCGTTGCATCAGCGAAGTGGAGAACCATATACCGGCCTACGACTCCTGGTCGATGGATGATTATCGGGGATGGAGCGAAAGGGTAAAGGATATTATCGAAAACGCATACCATAATTATCCCGCGCCCGAAGAGCTTCCGCCATCCGGAATGGTTCGGCTGCGTTCCATAGATTTCTTCCCCGAGGATTGCCTGTGCATGCGGAATACCATGGCGTGGATTCTTTTGAATGAGGAAAAGTACGCTTCAGCGACCCGAGTTCCGCGGCAGCCGGGCGAAATCTCACATCCGAACCTTTTGATGTCCGGATCCGCCAACGCGGACAAGAAGACAGGGAAGAGAACATCATCCGGAACAAAAGATGGAACCTTCATCCTGTCCAACAGCATAAAACGCGAAGACGGCCGCAGGATAGAGGCCAGACTCATCGCCGATGGCGACGGTTTCCTCGTGCTCAAGGGAAGCACCATAGCGCTTACCGAAACCTCGTCATGCCCACAGTCCGTATCCTCCGTCCGCAAGGATCCACAGTACGTGAAGAACGGCGACGTCATCCGTGACGTGCCGTTCAGCAGCCCCTCCGCCGCGGCCGGGTTCGTTCTCGGCTCCTCCTGCAACGGCTGGGAGAAATGGAAGACGAACGACGGAAAAACCCTCAAGGAAACGCGAACCTAATACCTGCCGTTTCCATCTCGTCGGACGTTCTAGGGTAACTGCCTCTAAAAAAGAAGAGCTTAAGGGAATAGGCCTGTAATCGGCGTATTGGAATTTGCCTATGGCAATCCTATTCCCTTTCGGTTTGTTTCATCTCTAGATGATGCCGAGGTCGAGATAGAGTGCTCTGGCAACGATTCCGGAATGCCATGTCGTGGACGTGAAATCACTATGTCGTGGATAAATCAACTTTTATCGTCAACAGGATGATTGGTATCTTCCATGATGTAATCGTCGATGTCGGAAAGGAACCTCTTCTCCCTCTGTTTCATCAAAGAGCAGTATTCGTTGTATGTTTTCGCCTGTCCCTTGCCGACGACGAGACTGATTTCTTCGACAGTGTGGGTCTCATCGCCGGCAACGATCAGTTTCCGGTCCTCTTTTTCCTTTTCGTCCTCGTCTTTCGCGGCATATAGGAAAAGGCCTTTGTGGGATTGGAAATAAAGTTTGTAAGCGAGAAGCTGGAACCGGTCGTCCCGGCTGATGTTCTTCCGCGGTTTGTATTTCGCGTCCATCACGATGGATTCCCTGTCATCATCCGTCGACTTGAGCAGAAAATCGGGAATCAGCCAATTCTCCGTCTGATCATCCGTTCCATCGACCTTAAAGATAGGCCATTTAAGAGCGTCCTTCTTATGCTGATCCAGATTGCGGGGATGCTTCACCTCATAATCCTTGAAGTGTCCGGACAACAGAGTGTTCAGATATTCCTCCCAAAGCCAGGAGCAACTGAATAGAATCCCATGTACGGCGTCCTTTCCGTAGCCCGTATCCACGCCCTGCTTGGTGAGAATCTTCAAGCATAGCTGCTGCAGATCGCGGTATTCCGAGTAAAGCGCGTGCCGGACTGGATGGACCCTGTTCTCGTGGATGATTTTCGCACGCGCATTGGGATCATAATGTTTCCAGGTGGCCTGCCGGATTTCACGCACATACCTATCCGTGTTCCTGTTGACATTTCGCAACAACTGGGTTCCGAAATTCCCCTGCGCCTGGATGTATTCGATCGTATGGCGAATCAGTTCAGTCACTGGATTGTCCACGTCAAATTCTCGCGTATTGTAAGCGATGGTTCCATGGAAAGGCATATTGCTGGAGATATGGCGAGGTATGTCAATCACTCCACGTGGACGGGAATCGTTGTACTGACGGGACATGTACTGCTTGTATATGCCCTTCGACATGGCACGTTCCAGATGGAAGGGAACCATCAGCATCAGCATCTTCTGCCATGCCCCGTCCCGTTCGGTATCGAAGTCGAGACCCAGTATGTTGAAGTTGAGGACCTTGTCCATCATATAGGCCAGAAACCAGTCGTCGCCGAGGGAACAAGGCTCCCCTTGGTCGAAGAATCTGGAAGTGATCGTGACTCGCATCTGGTGCGCGTCATGGTCATTGAATTCCAGAATGCCCGCGATGTTCGACGTGTAAAGCTGTGGCTTCTGCCTTTTGAAGGTCGAATACCGCAGGATGCTTTCCGTGTTGGCGATGTCTTTGATATCCGATGCGTTATTCGGGAAAAGGAATATGTTCGAATATCGTTTATCGAACGTGGGAAGCATCGACAGCGGCTTGGTCAACATCTGGACATGGTCGAATACGAACCTGCCGTTCTCCCCTAACCGCTCCCTGTCATGGTCGTAAGATTCCAGCCCATTGGCCGGGGAGTTGTCCGTGAGATTGTATTCCCTGTCGACGAGGGAGTCTTCTTCGTTCATCTGGTAACTGCCTTACTTGCTTTCCAGCCAAGGGCTCCTATTGCATGAGGTGTGATTCCGAACGCATCCTGATTGACCGTGGTTCTTCGCCTTTGACTTCGAAGTAGTCCTTGCCCGGATTGCCCTCCATGTCGAGCAACGCCTTCAGCATCGACTTGAAATCCTTCCGGGCGTTCTCGAAGGTTTCTCCGGAACCGGGAAGGACCTCAGCGTTCCCGTAGCTCTCGGAGAAATCGCCGATCAGCCCCTCCTCGAGGACGTCACCGAGCATGGTCCTCTCGCCACGCGTGTACCTGTCCGCATCAAGAAGCCTGCGCAGCCTGCTTTCAGTCGGAGTGGTATTGTCCATGCTCTTGTTGACGGCGACCACCGTCCCGTCCGCGTCGATGTACGAGCCGTTGGCGAAACCATACAGCTTCTTCCTGTATCCACTGCCGGCCCATTCACGTCCGCCGTATTCATCCAGCCTCAGATAATCGTCACGGAACCTGTCCAGACTGCTCTCGCCTTCCATCATTCTCCTTCCGGTTCGTCTTCCTGCGTATCGTCGGAATCGTCTTCTGTTTCGTTCCACGCTGTTTTGAGTTTCTCCACATCGAGGTCGGTGCCACGCGCGTACTCGCACAGCAATGGTTCGATACGGTCGCTCCACAGTCTCTCCTTCATCTGGTCAAAATCGTCGACAGCGGCATTGGCCAGTTCCAGGAAGTAAGTGGCGCCAAGGGCATAGTCCGGACCGAGTCCGTCCGGTTCAGATTCAATGAGCCCGTTGATGGACTTCATGAGTCTGTATGCTTTTCCTACGGAACCGGAACCATCTTGCCCGGCGTCGCCGAAAAGCAGCTTCCAACTCGACTCGGCGTCCACCTCGATGAAACGGAAGCGACGGCGCATGGCGAAGTCCAGAGAGTCCACGCTGCGGTCGATGTCGTTCATCGTGCCCATGATTGTCACGTTGTCTGGGATGGAGAACAGGCCATCCTCCAGACAGTCCCTGAATTTGTCGCGTGATTCGTCCGCGTCGTGGAGGTTGCTGTATTGGGTTTTGATGCCCGCGCCCCTATACCCAGAGTCGAGCAGAAAGAACAGTTCCCCGAAAATCTTGGACACATCGCCACGATTGATCTCGTCGATCAACATGTAATGCTGCCTGTCCTTGTCGGCGCGCGCTTTTCCGCAGAACTCCATGAATACGCCAGGTTCCAGGCGGAAGCCGATGCTGCCGTCCTTTCCGGAGTAGGGTCGCAGTCCCTCCACGAAGTCCGTATAGTCGTAGCTTGGATGGAACTGCACCATTTCGAAGCGGTCTCCGGCATGCTTCTTCAGCCACTCGTGCGGTTTCTCTCCGGTGAAGGGGCAGTCCTTGTACTCGTCGCCGCCTTTTTCGCAGATGAGTTCGGCGATGGCCTTCAGAGCGCTGTACGTCTTGCCGGTGCCCGGTGCACCATGGAAGACCAGGTTCTGGTGGGATTTCGATGCCTCGTCGATCTTTTCCTTCAGATCTTTGTATCCCATCACACGGGTGGACTCTTCGTTCCCATCCTCCATGGTTTCCTTCTCCTTTTTTGAATGTGATCCAGCGTGTCTGGGTTCTTCGCCTTTGACTTCGTAGTAGTCCTTGCCTGGATTGCCCTCCATGTCGAGCAACGCCTTCAGCATCGACTTGAAATCCTTCCGGGCGTTCTCGAAGGTTTTTCCGGAACCGGGAAGGACCTCAGCGTTCCCGTAGCTCTCGGAGAAATCGCCGATCAGCCCCTCCTCGAGGACGTCACCGAGCATGGTCCTCTCGCCACGCGTGTACCTGTCCGCATCAAGAAGCCTGCGCAGCCTGCTTTCAGTCGGAGTGGTATTGTCCATGCTCTTGTTGACGGCGACCACCGTCCCGTCCGCGTCGATGTACGAGCCGTTGGCGAAACCATACAGCTTCTTCCTGTATCCACTGCCGGCCCATTCACGTCCGCCGTATTCATCCAGCCTCAGATAATCGTCACGGAACCTGTCCAGACTGCTCTCGCCTTCCGCCATAACAATTCTCCTCCTATCAAACTGCCGGACCACCCTCCATCCGGCTCGGACATCTTTTGACCGTCTCCGTTATGGATTTGGAGACAGATGGAATTCATCTGATGATATTCCACACAAGTTCACTAAATCTCCTTTGACGTTAGAACGGAGTATATCATGCTTAGGGGGATTACGGCGGAACATCATCCCGCGTAATAGCTTGGATGGAAGCATGGCCAGTCCCTCACGCTTGTCTTAATAAGGGGTTATCCGTTTCCCTCATCATTCGTGCCTGTGTTTTCCCGCGGGCGGTCCTTGCCCGATGCGAGCCATTCCCCACGGGCCTGGTTCCTCGCGTCGTAGGCCTTCATCCAGTTGAAGCAGCGGTCCCAGATCAACGGACTGTCGGCGGGGAACGAGTACAGCGCGCCCTCGTCGTCCTCGGGAACGTCGTACAGCTTCTCGCCAAGGAGATAGCCCGTATCCGGCTCGCTCCAGACGAAGAACCTGTCCGAGGGATCCCAATGCCGTCCCTCCCTCGCCTTGGCGACCACTCTGGGATCGGCTCCACGCATGAGCTCCTCGTAGTCGTCCATGACGTAGACCGCGTTGTACCCAACCTTCGGCCGTATGGTCTTGTGGATCCTATCCAGAAGCATGCGCGCATCATCGTTGTCCGGCGTGAACGCCGACCACGCGCGTTCGAGGAAATCAATCCGAGCGAACTGCGCGTCCCTTTCCCCGCGATCAAGCCATGACACTGTAGAACGCCATTCGTCCCAACCGTCCTCCTTCCGGTCGCCGGTGCCGTCGAACAGGATGCCGCCGTCCCGGCCGATCACGGTGAACCGGTCAATCAGCGGCGACGTGGCGATCCTCCACACCGTGTCCGGAAGGTTCCGCACGGCGTTCTCGTGCGCAGACGCGGGCGTCCAGCGCGCGGGCAGTCCGGCGGAACGGTCCCTGTAGTAGCGTTCCAGTATCGCGATGCGCGACAATGCCGGCGGCACGGCCAGGACGATCGCGTGCGTGGACCGGCCGTGCCGTTTCGCGTTCGCGGCCTCGTCGAGCACCGTGGCCGCGTTGCGCCACGTACCCTCCACGATGACGGGGATCCGGTTCTCGGTCGCGTATTCCATGGTCATGCGTATCCACGCGGCCGACGCCTTGGCGGTCCGTTCCGGCATGGCCAGCGGCTCCTCGTCGCACAGGCGGTCGTAGTCGGGATGGTACTGGCGCAGGTCATCGCCGTTCACCGGCAGGAGCGGCCCGTCATGCAGGCCGGAGACGCGCACCAGATGCGTGGCGCGCGTCTTGCCCGCGCCGGGCTGGCCGCCGACGAACACCGTGCACGGCTTGTCCGACCTTTCCGCGGCGTCGATGACGGGGCGGATGTCATCGCGCCAGATGCCCTCCACGTCGACCGCGAGGCTCCTGCCGACCGCATGCCATGGCACGGCGAGATGGGCGCGTCCCCCGCGTTTCGAATCGTTCTCCCGCTTCAGGCGGATGAGCGTCTCCCGGTCGGTCAGGTCGACCTTGTCGCGGTCGAACAGCAGCTCGTACCGGTTCATCCTCGCCCAATGCTCCCTGTACCAGTTGCCCTGGGCAGCGCCGAAACGCTGTTGGGCGAGCATCCTGCCGGCGAGCATGGTCGTGGATTCGTAGAACACGTCGTACAGGACGCTGCCGGTCAGGTCCTCCAAACCCCATTCTGGGATATTCGCATGATGTTCCGCGTTCCCGTTGACTTCCATCGATCCTTCCTTCCTACAGTCCGACATGTTCCCCACGCGCGGCGCGGCTTCCGTCCTCGTCGTCGAACGTGAGGGGCGGGAACCCGCTCCAATCGTCGACGAACCGTTCGATGAGTTTCCATTGGCGGCGGCTGACGCCGATGTGCATGTCCGGCCGCACCATCAGCACCGGCGCCGCGGGATTCTCGGCCCTGACCTCCTCCACGGCGGCGTCGTAGCATTCCTCGTCGTCGATCCACACAATCGGCGACGGGTCGTCCGACTCCCGTTCCACGCGCACGCGCGACAGGACCGTCGACAATTTGCCCGTCAGACGCCGTTCCATGGTGACCGGGTCGTACCAGACGGTGTTATGGACGACCGACGGGCCCCAGCCGAGCATCGGGTCCAACGTGTTCACGCAGTACGGCTGCCAGGTCGACAGCCAGTGCAATTCGGCCCGCCCCGACACGGCCAGGGCGTACATGGCGTCCGTCAGCTCCGTGGACCAGTGGATGCGGAAGCGTCCGACCGGGGTGCGCGCCTGCCCGTTGCCGTCCAGGCGGAACGCCCGCGCCGCATCGTACAGCGGCTTGCGCGGATCGCCGTCCTTCAGCCAACCGGTATGGCCGACGCCTCCGCGGCGCAGCACCTTGTCGTCCGGAAACGCGTTCAGCACGCCGTCGAAATCCGTGTATATGACCGGAACGCCCATGATCATTCCTCTTCGTCCGCGGGCCAGTGATCGAACCATCCGAGGAGCCTGTCCACGTTCGCGTCGTCCCATCCGGTCATGCGCGGCCCGTCGAGGTTCCGGTTGTAGGGCTGGTCGAACACGACAACATGCTGCCCTATCTCGCGCAGTGTGCCGATGTTGGCGGGAGAGTCGTCGATGTGGACGGTCGCCTGGATACTGTCCTTCAGTCCGGCGAAGCACAGGCTCATGTAGGGGATGTGCTGTTCGTCGAGCCACCGCGCGGTGTCGGACACGACCATGCGGTGCTGGCCCGACACGAACAGACGGTGCGTGACGATGCGGATGTACACGTGCTCGCCGGCCAGCCGCCGCAACGCATGGGCCACTCCCGGAATGGGTCTCATCGTGGCGTACAGGTGGTCGGCCTCGGCCGCCTTGTGCGCTGCAAGATAGTCCTCCTTGCCGGTGAAGGGCCATCCGCTGTTGGCGGTCAGATCGTATTCGTCGCAGGACGGGACCGTGTCCGGGTCCATGCGGCCGTGCGCGACGAGCCAGTCGCGCATCGCGCCCGCGTAGTCCGCGCACACGCCGTCGAGATCCAGGTTGAGCACGCGGTATCCGTTCACACCGACCCTCTGGCCCTCGTATTCCCTCGGAATCATCGTCATCATGTCCTTTCCCTTTTCGTGGAATCGTCCGTTCCGCCCTCCATTGTCGTCCCTCCGCGGCGGCCGAGGCGGGGAGTCTGACGGCATCGGCTCGGACTTCCCGGCGCCGTGCGCGGAGCGGCCATGTCGCACGCTGGGCTCACTCGTCGTCCTCCTCGAGGTCGTCCTCGTAGTACCAGGGACGTTCCGTGATCTCGTATCCCTTGGTGAGACGCCCGCCGGTCAGCAGCCCGGCGAGATCCGCGAGACGCAGGGCGTCCTTCTCGGAGTCGACCCATGAGGCGTTCTCCTCGTCATCCTCCCACGACTGGTAGGTTCCGTCGAGATCGTCGTCCCACAGGAGCGCCCCGTCCGAGGAACGCATCACCGCGTATTCGACGCCTCCCTGTTCGCGCTCGGTTTTGATGTCCTTGGTGTTCTCGGCCATGATGGTCTTCCTTTCTTGTTCCGTCACGCGTATGGCGTGTTTTTCCGTCCGGCACGGTCGCGGATCCGCCTGCAGCGGACCGGCGCCTGTCCGGACCCTTCGCTTAACTCCCACCGGATAGTTCCGTCCTCCGCCACTCTCACCGGTTGCGGATGGGTCCGTAGCCGGTGACGTAGGCGCGGATGGCGAATCGGGTCTCTTCGTCGTCCAAGTCCTTCATGTCGTTGTTCGACCTCATCGAGTCGAGGATGAAATGCAGGTACTGCGCGTAGTGCCTCGGGCAGAAGTACCGCTTGTCGCAATTGTCCTGCCTGCCTTGGCGATCGGCGAACATGATGTAGTACTTCGCAGTGCGGTCGCATTCTTCGTACAGGCTGTCGCAGCTCTCGTCGCCGCCTCCGCGGTCGTCCTCGTCTCCGAATGGGATGAATCCGTCGAAGATGTCGTCGAACACGGTGAAGTCCATGGATTCGATGGTTTCCGACGTGATTTTGATATCCGTGACGGTTTTGGTCTTGGTCTCCACGCGTGGTTTCGTCAGCACGGTCATCGCAGTGTCTCCTTCCTCCCGGCTTTCGCGTACGCGTCGGGATGCTGTCTGAGGTTGATGTTGTTTCCGATGACGTATGCGAGTTCCGCCTCGCATTCGTCGATCTCCCGTTGAATGAGGCGCTCGTCGGCCGGATCGTCGAAGCATTCCGGATGGTTGTGCTGTTGGATGCGTAGGCTCTCCTCGTCCACGACGTACAGTTCGACGCCCATGCCCGACTTCCAGAACCGGTAGATCAGCAGGCTGCGGTACGGCAGGGGGACCACCAGGCCGGAGTTCCCGTCCCACAGGGCCAGCAGATACGGGTCGCGGTCCGGCGCGTCCGGATCGGCGAGCAGCCCGTCCCTGCTTGCCTCGGCGTGCCTCATCACTCCCCAGTAAGCGCTTTGGTCGGCTTCGTCGACGACGATCCGGCCGTCCGCGTCCCGCCGGTACGACAGGAACAGTTCCGCGGTGGTGTCGTGGTTGATGGGGCAATCGCGGCGCAACGCGAACATGTCGACGGCACGTGCCCGTCGGTTGCGTGGCATCCTGCGCTCGTGCCCGTCGGCGCTCTTCTCGTACAGGTTCAGCTTCTCCGGCACTCTGCGTTTCCAGGAGATGTCGGGATCATGGAAACGGGCCATGCCGATGACCCGCAGGTCAGCTCCGAGCCAGCCGATGGCGTCCACCTGCTTCTGCACGCGCGCGATGGCGTCCGGGAGCCTGGTGTTGCCTATCTCGATCATGCCGTCGCCGAAACTGTCGTCGTTCGAACTGTCTGCTCGCATGTTTTCCTTCCCGCGCGGGTGTCTGCCCGCGCATTAGCGATCGTTTGGATATTGATAAGAGCCGGGACACGGGTGCACGCCTCATGCCAAGAGCCGGTCGGCAGGCTTTCCTTCCCGCTTTCTGGAATGGGACGCTTCGGACGCCCGCGCCGGATACCGTGCCTCATATCGGAGCAGTCCGATGATGGGCCGCGGCCCTCCGTCAGTCGCACGCGTTCCCATCCGGCCAACGCCATTGTCGGCTGACCACCTCGTAGCCTTCCTTGAGGACCGGCATTCCGTTTCGGTCATCGGCGACGCCGCCCATTAACGCGAGCCTGATGGCGAGGTCGTACGTGTCCAGCCAGGACGCGTTGTCCTCATCGTCCTCCCACGAGACGTGCCTGCCGTCGAGGTCGTCGTCCCACAGATAGGCCTGGTCGGCGATGCGACGGATCGTGTATTCGATGTTGCTTTCCGCCATGCGTGTTGTTCCTTTCTTCTCACAAGGCTCTTGTTTTCCGTTTTCGAGGCTGCCGTGACGGCCCATGCGTCCCGACGGGCGCTGTTCGCCGCCGTCTTCCGTCGATGCGGCTTCCGACTGTGGTTTTGGCGTCGGATGGAACACGTTCTCGCGATCCGTATGGGCCTCATACGCGTTCACGAGCAGCATGCGGCGCGGCAGCGGTCCGTCCATGAGCCAGACGCGGACCACCGGGCAGCCCCGATCGGCGAGCGGACGGACCGCGACCGCAACGTTTCTCTCGTCGATGACGGACACATTGGGAACGCCGTCGATGGCGACCCATGTGGGCGAAGATGCGTCTGGCAGTCGTCGCGCACCTTTGCCGCATAATTCCCACTGCGCGAGCAGAAGCGCGGTCGTCCTGTCGCGGGGATCCGTCTCATCACCGTCCTCGGCTGGTCCGACCGCGCCATCGATGAGTCGTTTCCGGATCGCCTCCGACTCGTTCCGTTTGCCGTAGGCGAGCATGTGAGCCGCCCGGCAAACGCGTATGAGATCATCATCACCGCATTCGTCGGGGATGTTCCTGCCGGAATCCCACAGGATGACTGGATTGGCAACGGTGTGTTGGACAGGTTCTTAGAGGACGAGTCCCTGTTCGGTGAATTCCTTCGGACTCCGGTATCCGAGGGTGGAGTGGAGCCGCTGGTTGTTGAACCACCACACGTAGTCGTTGAGGTCGGAGCGTAGTTGTTCCAGGCTGGTGTAGTGGTTCCGGTATATGAGCTCCTTCTTCAGGAGCCTGTTGGTGGATTCGACCACGGCGTTGTCGTACGGGTTGCCCTTCCTTGACAGCGATCTTCTGATGTCGAACACGTCGAGCAGCTCGTCGATTTTCGCGTTGTCGAACTCGCTGCCCCGGTCCGTGTGGAACACCTCCACCTCGGTCAGGGGGAAGTCGAGCGTGGCGAACGCGGCCATGACCAGGTCGGCGATGCGGCCCGTGTCGGCGCTGTGGCCGGCGATGCTCCTGTTCGCCAGGTCGATGAGCAGGCACACGTACGCCCACTTGCCGCCGACGCGCACGTACGTCAGGTCACTGGCCAGGTGGGTGCGCGGCTCGTAGCCGTCGAACTCGCGGTCGAGGATGTTCGCGAGCCTGGCCTCGTTAACCCGCGTCTTGTGTGGTTTGAACGTTCTGCGCGCGTACGCGCTCGTCATGCCCCGCCGTTTCATGATGTTGGCGATGCGCCTTCTGGAGGCGGTGACGCCCCTCCGCTCCAGCGCGGCCTTGATCTTCCTGGCGCCGTAACGCTCATGGCTGTCGCGCCAGATCGCGTGCACGTCGCCGGCGATCGGGTCCACCCGCTCGGCTTCGGGATGTTCGATCATCCAGTAGTAGGTGGAGCGGGGAACGCCCAGTATTCTGCACTGCGCCGATATCGGATAACGGGAGGCGTTGGCCCGTATCACTGCTACTTTCGTGCGAATATCAGCGCCGCCTGTTTTAAAACGTCCACCTCCATCTCCAACTGTCTGTTGCGCTTGCGCAGCTCGATCAGCTCGTTCTGCTCAGGGGTGCGGTTGTCGGCGGCTTTCGTGGAGCCGCTGTTGCGGATGCCCTGGACCCAACGGTGCAGCGTGGAATGCGAGATGTCGTACTCGTCCTTGATCTCGCGCGCCGGCTTGCCGTTCTCGTAAAGCTGCACGATCTGCCGCTTGAACGACTCCTCGTAGTGGCGGGGATGCTTCGGGTCGGCCATCGTCGGCCTCCAATCTCATGTCATTCGTCCCTCATCGGACTGTCTAATACATTGTAGCCAATCCATCGTCGCTGGTGATGCGTCTGCGGCGCGCGAGGGACGAGAACCGGCTCGACGCGGAACTGCGCGCGATAGGCCG
>OJAM01000063.1_pt1 | contig 49493 bp, 35 predicted proteins | sample 1589071 | NCBI WGS metagenome assembly OJAM01 (sample SAMN03283243) | human gut metagenome | biome: human-associated habitat; material: feces | host: Homo sapiens | place: Peru | collected 2012
TACTGACGGGCGTTCAGACAAGGCAGTCCGCCTACCGGTTACGGTAGTGGGCCTTCACGTAAACCTTTTTGCCTCCGACCATTCTGAAATGGCCTCTGACAAAAATAGGTTCGTGAGCTGCTCTGCACTCTGTGTCAGGGCGCTCGTCAAACTTGATGATAATGGATATTTTCATGTTGCATAAATGATTTGTAAGCTTGAGAGCTGAGAGCGGCCTTTGAGAGTACTTCCGTCAGTATATCTCTAAAACGCAAAAAGCACTCACCCGTGGGCGAATGCTTTTTAAAATAAGTTTGACGAGCCCCTCAACCATTCACATGAAAATCTCCAATGCAAAGGTAAGCAATTAAAAGGAAAAAGCAATACTTGACAGAAGGAAACATGAGCAAGTTAGAAAAGTTAATACAGCAGTACTGTCCTGATGGGGTGGAATATGTTCCACTAAGCAGTATAGGTACAATAAAAAGGGGAAATGGCCTGCAAAAGAAAGACTTTGTGAAGACAGGCATAGGTTGTATCCATTATGGGCAAATATATACTAAATTCGGATTATTTACCGACAAGACCCTTACATATGTTGATAAGAACTTGGCCGATCACTTGCTACATATCGAGAAAGGAGATTTAGTCATAGCCTGCACAAGCGAAAACATTGAAGATGTCTGCAAAGCCGTTGCTTGGCTCGGGGACGATAGTATCGTAACAGGCGGACACTCATGCGTACTTCATCATAATCAAAACCCCAAATATATCGCATATTTTTTTCAGACAGAATCATTTCAACGTCAAAAAAGAAAGTATGCATATGGAACTAAGGTTATTGACATCAAGCCTGACAGTATTGGTAAAATTAAAATTCCGGTGCCGCCTCTTCCTGTGCAGGAAGAGATCGTGAGAGTGTTAGATGCGTTTACAGAACTGCAAGCAGAACTGCAAGCAGAACTGCAAGCAGAACTGCAAAAAAGAAAGCAACAATACAACTTTTATCGCGATAATTTACTGAATTTCAAGGATATAAATAGGGGGGGGCAAGAAATAAAGTGGATGAAAATGAGTGAGATTGGCAACAACCTTGACAAAAAAAGAAAACCAATAACAGCTGGAAAAAGAGAGTCAGGGCAAATTCCTTACTACGGAGCATCAGGAATAGTTGACTACGTTAAAGATTACCTATTTGATGGCGACTATTTGCTTGTATCAGAGGATGGTGCCAATCTCTTAACAAGAACATACCCTATTGCTTTTAGCATTCATGGAAAGACCTGGGTGAATAATCATGCTCATGTAATAGAGTTCAAGGAAAGAGCCACAAGAAAATATGTGGAATACTATCTTAACAGCATTGACTTGTCCCCATGGATTAGTGCAGGTGCTCAGCCAAAACTCACTCAAGATAGTCTCAATAAATTGACCATCCCTGTTCCACCACTTGCAGAACAGCAGAGAATAGTTTTCATCCTTGACCGCTTCGACACCCTCACCAACGACCTGACTTCGGGTCTTCCGGCAGAAATGGAAAAGCGCAGGCAGCAGTATGAGTTTTATCGAGACAAGTTATTGACCTTCAAAAGAAAAGAGGCATAAGATATGGCAAAGAAAGAACATAAAGGAGTAATCTACATTCTGACCAATCCTTCCTTTCCTGATTACGTCAAGATCGGGTATGCCACCGATATTGAACAGAGGCTGAAGCAACTCAACAGGAGTGAAACCATCCCTTTTGCATTCAGGGTGTATGCCATTTATGAGGTGGAGAGTAATCTTACTGACAAGGAACTCCACAAGCTGATTGACAGCCTGAACCCCGACTTGAGAACCATTGAGACCTTTGACGGGAAACAGCGGGTCAAGGAGTTCTATGCAATGTCGGCAGAGGATGCCTACTCTCTTCTGGATTGCATTGCCAAGATTAGCGGCACTACTGACAGGTTGAAGAAAATGAAACCGGAAGGACATGAGGTGAAAGATGAGAAGATAGCTGAAGACGTGAGAGCAGAATCGAAGAGAGGTCCTTTCAGGTTCTCTGACTGCAATATACCTTTTGGCAGCGAGGTTGCCTTCGTTGAAGACGAGTCAGTCGTGGCGACAGTCATTGATGACAGGCACATCCTTTATAATGGACAGACAACATCCCTGTCAGCCCTTGCACGGGAACTTAAACACTTTGACCACCATGTTCAGGGAACGGTATGGTTCAAGTACAAGGGTGAGGTGCTGAATGATTTAAGATTAAGACTTGAAAAGAGATAATAGCCTATGTCCCAATACAATATCATTGCAGAAAGTGCAGAATACACTGTGGTCTCGGAATATGAGCACGCGGTGAGCACGTCCGAGGCGTACCAGAGCGAGGCTGAGCTGGAAAAGGAGTTCATCAGACTCCTTGGGGAGCAGGGCTATGAGTATCTGCCGATCCATACGGAGGCGGACCTCGTATCCAATCTCCGCACAAGTCTGGAGAAACTGAACGACTACCATTTCACCGACAACGAATGGGAGCACTTCTTCAACGAGTGCATTGCCAACAAGAACGATGATATTGTAGCCAAGACCGCCAGAATACAGGAAGATTACATCCAGGTCCTGAAGAGGGACAACGGGGAAAGCCGGAACATCTACCTCATCGACAAGAAGAATATCCACAATAATTTCGTCCAAGTCATCAACCAATATGTCGAGGAAGGCGGAAACTATGACACGAGGTACGACGTGACCGTACTTGTAAACGGACTCCCCCTCGTACACATTGAACTGAAACGCCGCGGCGTACAGCTGAAAGAAGCGTTCAACCAGATAAACCGCTACCAGCGGGACAGTTTCTGGGCAGGGAGCGGACTTTACGAGTACGTGCAGATATTTGTCATCTCGAACGGGACCAACACGAAATACTACTCGAACACCACCCGCGCAAACCATCTGAAAGAGCAGGAAGTTGGAGGGCGGAACAAGTCCAGAAAGACCAGCAACTCATTCGAGTTCTCTTCCTTCTGGGCCGACAGCAACAATAAGGTAATCAATGATTTGCTTGATTTCACCAAGACATTTTTCTCCAAGCACACCCTGCTGAACATCCTCACCAAGTATTGCGTCTTCACAAGCGAAAGGATGCTGATGGTGATGCGACCGTACCAGATTGCAGCCACAGAAAGAATCATCCAGCGAATCAATGTCGCCCACAACTACAAATTCTACGGAAGCATCAGAGGCGGCGGATACATCTGGCACACGACAGGCTCCGGCAAGACATTGACCTCATTCAAGACAGCGCAGCTGGCATCCGGACTCCCCTACATCGACAAAGTCCTTTTCGTGGTCGATAGAAAAGACCTGGACTACCAGACGATGAAGGAATACAACCGTTTCGAGGAGGGCGCGGCTGACGGCAATTCTTCTACCGCCGTACTGCAGAGGCAGTTGGAGAACAGGGACAAGAACGGCGGATACCATGACTACCGCATCATTGTCACTACCATACAGAAGCTTTCCATCTTTGTCCAGAAGAACAAGAACCACCCTGTCTTCCAGCAGCGCGTGGTGATCATTTTCGACGAATGCCACAGAAGCAACTTCGGCGAGATGCACACAGCCATCACGAAGAACTTCAAGAAATACCATCTTTTCGGATTCACCGGCACGCCTATTTTCGCACAGAATGCAGGGACAGGCGGTGACCTGAGGCTGAAGACCACCCAACAGGCCTTCGGCGACAAGCTTCACACCTACACCATTGTGGATGCAATCAATGACGAGAATGTCCTGCCTTTCAGGATCGACTACGTCAATACCATCAAGGAAAAAACCGGCATTGCGGATGAACAGATTTCCGCCATTGACAGGGAAAAGGCAATGGCTTCGCCGGAAAGAGTGTCGCAGGTGGTGAAATATATCATTGACCATTTCGACCAGAAGACCAAACGCAGTTCCTACTATTCTTTCAGGGTTCTCGATGATATCCACAAGGTCGCCAGCGCGAAGAAAGGGACAGCGGTTTCGGAACACAAGACGGAGCAGAAACTGAACGGATTCAATGCAATGTTCGCCGTGGCCTCCATTCCGATGGCCAAGGCGTATTACAATGAGTTCAAGAAGCAGCAGGCCGATCTGCCTGAGTCTCAAAGGCTCAAGATTGCCACGATATACAGTTACAGCGCCAATGAAGAGGACATTGACGGTATTCTGGCAGAGGAGAATCCGGAGAGCACTACGCAGCTGGACCAGCAGTCCCGTGATTTTCTGGAGGGTGCAATCAAGGATTACAACCAGATGTTCGCCACGAATTACGACACGTCCGGCGACAAGTTCCAGAACTACTACAAGGACCTGTCCCTGAGGATGAAAAACAGGCAGGTGGATCTGCTTATCGTGGTGAACATGTTCCTCACAGGGTTTGACGCCACCACGCTCAACACTCTGTTCGTGGACAAGAACCTGAAGCAGCACGGACTCATCCAGGCGTTTTCCAGAACGAACAGGATACTCAATTCCGTAAAGACTTTCGGCAACATAGTATGTTTCAGGGATTTGCAACAGGCTACCGACGATGCCATCGCCCTGTTCGGGGACAAGGATGCCAGCAGTATAGTCGTGCTCAAGGATTTCTGGTCATACTACAACGGTTATGACAACAAGGACGGCAAGCATTGCTACGGCTACAGCGAACTGGTCGATCAGCTCAAGAGCGAATTTCCGGAGGGCCGGCCTGTTTTGGGCGAAGATGCGGAAAAGCGTTTTGTAGCACTGTTCGGAAGCATGCTGAAATCCATCAACATCCTCTCCACATTCGACCAATATGAGGGTCGTGAGGAACTGTCTGACAGGCAGTTGCAGGATTACCAGAGTCATTATCTCGACTTGCGGGACAAATGGCGCCGCAGGAAACCGGGGGACAAGGAAAATATCAATGATGACCTCATCTTCGAGACCGAGCTGATCCGCCAGGTGGAAATCAACATTGACTATATCCTCCTGCTGGTGCAGAAATATCACGACACGAACTGCACTGACAAGGAGATTCTGGTCAATATCTCGAAGGCCATCGGTTCAAGTCTCCAGCTCAGGAGCAAGAAGGAGCTGATAGAGAGTTTCATAAGCAGTGTCAATGCAGGTACGGATGTGGACCGGGGATGGCGGGAATATGTCCAGCGGCGCAAGGCTGAGGACTTGAATGAAATCATTGAAAGTGAACATCTTAAGCCGGAGGAGACTGAGAAGTTCATCGAAAGCAGCTTCAGGGACGGACAGGTCAGGACCACGGGAACGGACATTGACAAGATTCTTCCGCCGATGTCGCGTTTCGGCGGCGGCAACAGGCAGGAGAAGAAGAGAAGCGTCATCGAGAAGATCCAAAGTTTCTTTGAACGGTATTTCGGGCTGTGAGCAAGCAGTGAAAATAAGTTGTAGAGATTTGTGGAGGATTTACTATCTTTGTCAGACTTAACAAAACGGAATATGAAATCTGACATTGAGATTGCGAGAAGCATCAGGCTCAGGCCGATCGGCGAGATTGCGGAAAGACTGGGGATACCGCAGGAAGAGCTTGAACCCTATGGAAAGAATATGGCCAAAGTGCCTCTTACTCTGATAGATGAGGAGAAAGTCAAGAAAAGCAAACTGATTCTGGTGACTGCCATCACACCGACCAAAGCAGGAATCGGAAAGACGACGGTCTCGGTGGGACTTGCACTCGGACTCAATAAAATCGGGAAAAATGCTGTGGCGGCATTGAGGGAGCCTTCTCTCGGCCCTTGCTTCGGAATGAAAGGCGGGGCGGCAGGCGGAGGATACGCCCAGATTCTTCCGATGGAGAAGATCAATCTGCATTTTACCGGAGATTTCCACGCCATCACATCAGCCAACAATATGATTTCAGCATTGCTGGACAACTATCTTTACCAGCACCAGGCAGAAGGCTTCGGACTGAAACAGATATTGTGGAAACGCGTGATGGACGTGAATGACCGCTCGCTCAGGCATATCGTAACTGGTCTCGGACCTCACTCCAACGGACTTGTACAGGAGTCGGGCTTCGACATCACACCGGCTTCAGAAATAATGGCCATCCTCTGCCTGTCCAGGGACATTGACGACCTCAGACGCAGAATCGAGAACATTCTCCTCGGCTATACACTTGACAACAAGCCGTTTACGGTTAAGGATATGGGAGTCGCAGGCGCTATCGTGGCCCTGCTTCTGGATGCGATGAACCCGAACCTCGTGCAGACCACGGAAGGCACACCGGCATTCATCCACGGCGGTCCTTTCGCCAATATCGCTCACGGATGCAACTCCATTCTCGCCACACGTATGGCCATGACCTATGGTGACTACGTAGTGACTGAGGCAGGCTTCGGTGCCGATTTGGGTGCGGAGAAATTCTTCGACATCAAGTGCAGGAAAGCGGGGCTGAACCCGTCACTCACCATACTTGTAGCCACATTGCGCGGACTCAAGATGCACGGCGACGTACCTGTGGACAAAATCAGCGAGGCGTCGGAGGAAGGCGTACGGAAGGGATTTGCCAATCTGGACAGACACATTGAAAATATGCGCAAATTCGGACAGAGCGTACTCGTCTGCTTCAACAAGTTCGGCGACGACAGGGACGACGAAATCCGGATGGTACGTGAGCATTGCGCCGAACTGGGAGTGCCGTTTGCATTGAACGACGCATTCAGCAGAGGCGGCGAAGGCGCGGTGGAACTCGCGGAACTTGTCGTGAAAACCATTGACAGTCAGCCTTCCGAGCCGGTGAAGTTCATCTACCGGGACGAGGAAAGCATTGAAAACAAGATAACTCGCGTAGCGAAAGAGATTTATCGTGCCGGGGCTGTGGAGTTCAGTCCGGAAGCCCGCAAGATGCTCGCGAAAATCGAGGGAACTGAGTACGCGAAATTCCCTGTCTGCATAGCCAAGACGCAGTATTCATTCTCACAGGACCCTAAACTCTACGGAGCGCCGGAAGGATTCGAGTTCGACATCAAGGACGTTGTCATCAATGCCGGGGCAGAGATGATAGTGGCCATCGCAGGAGACATCATCCGCATGCCGGGTCTGCCGAAATCGCCGCAGGCTCTCAGGATCGACGTGAAGGACGGTGCCATAGACGGACTTAGTTAGGAGTCAGGACAATGCTTTTCGACAATCACAATCACTGCCAGTTTTCCTTCGACGGAGAACGCACAAGCGTGGAAGCGACCGCATGCAGTGCCATCCGGAAAGGGCTGGGCGGCATCTGCTTCACCGACCACTGCGACTTCTATGTGCCGCCGATAAAGGCCAAATACGAGTCGTTCGTCTCCGAAGTCTTCGACGTGGACGCGCGCGATGCCGAAATCGACAGGGTCAATGATCTTGTCCATTCCGGAGAAATACTGGGCTGCGGCGAACCGGCAAAAGCTGCGGCTCCCGGAAGCGGAGATGTCGCAATTCCGACAGGCTTCAAAGTATTCAAAGGCATAGAGATAGGCGTCCAGAAAAGCGAGCGGGAGAAAATCGCCAGGCATCTGGAGGAGCACAGTTTCGACGAGGTAATTGCCTCAGTGCATTATCTCGACGATACGGACCCGTTCTGGGGCGGCTACTATGAGGGCAAGGACTGGAAGACGGCGTACAGGCACTATCTCGAGACATTGTACGAAGAAATCGTCTGGCTCGGGGACCGCTTCGACATAATGGGGCACTATGACTATGTCACCAGATATGCTCCCTATCCCGAGGCGAGCATCCTGTACAAAGATTTCCCGGACGTGCTGGACGAGATGCTCAGATTCCTTGCAAAGAACGGCAAGGCATTGGAAATCAACACCAAGACGTATCAGGAGCTGAAAGGCAGGACACCGGTTCTGGACGAGAACATCCTGCGCAGGTACCGTGAACTTGGAGGTGAGATAATCAGTCTCGGCTCCGATTCACACGATGCCGGGAACGTGGGCCTGCATTTCGACAGGTTCGCACATATTCTGAAAAGCTGCGGATTCCGCTACCTCGCACATTACGAGAAGCGCAAGCTCGTGATGCTGCCCAATGAGTAAACTTCAATTCGCCACCTCGGAGAGGAATTTCATACGCACCAGCCTGATTTCCATCTCTTCATAGTCGCCGGCAAGAGCGTCGATGGCATCCTCGAGCGAGTCGGACTCGGCTTCAGTCCTGAACCATTCGTACAGTTCGTCGGCCACGTCCGCATCCAGATTGTTGTCAATATAGTAATCCAGATTCAGCTTCGTGCCGGACTCCACGATGCCTTCCATGGCGGAAAGCAGATCAGACATCTCCATATTGCGGGCTTCCGCGATATCTTCCAATGCCATACGCCTGTCCACGCTCTGAATGATGAATATCTTGTCAGAAGACTTGTTCGGCATCGACCTTACCAGGAAATCATCAGGACGGGAGATCTCATTGTCCTCAACATATCTGGTAATCAGCTCGAGGAACGGTTTTCCGTATTTCTTCGCCTTGCCCTCGCCGACACCCTGGCACTTGATGAGTTCGTCAAACGTCTCAGGATACATTATGGACATGTCTTCCAGGGACGAATCGCTGAAGATTATCCAAGGCTGAAGATGGAGCCTCTTGCCCTCGTCACGCCTGAGGTCCTTCAACATTGACAGGAGCTGCATATCGCCTCCGCCGGCGCCTTTCGCCGGAACAGGAGCGTCGTCGTCATCGTCATCATCTGCATTGCCCTCGGAAAAGCTGCGGTCGGCTGCCAACATCAGCTCGGTCGGCGCGGCAGCGAATGCCAGGCCCTCGTCAGTCACGGAAACAAGCCCGTACGAGTCAATGTTCCTTTTCAGGAAATGCCTTATAATCCCCTGATGGATAACCATTTCCCAGAATCTTACAGGATGGTCCGACCCGGCGCCGAACATCGGAAGCTTGTCATGATTGTACGACTTTATCATCGCCGTAGCAATGCCGGTCAGCACATTGGCAAGATGTTCCACCTTGAAATGCTCCGGCAGAGAATTTACCAGACGGATGACCATCGCCATCTCCTTTCTCGCATCGAAACGCGGCTTAGGCGACAGACAGTTGTCACAAGCACCACAGTTGTCCTGAGTATAATCCTCACCGAAATAGCTCAGCAGCAGCTTCCTGCGGCAATCACCCGACTCCGCGTAGGCCTCGATTTCCATGAGCAGCTGACGTCCGATTTCCTGCTCAGACACCGGTTTGCTCATCAGGAACTTGTCCAGCTTGCGGATATCCTTATAACTGTAATATGCTATGCAGACACCTTCCCGACCGTCTCTACCGGCCCTTCCGGTCTCCTGATAATACCCTTCCAGGCTTCTCGGCACGTCGTAATGGATGACGAACCGCACATCAGGTTTGTCGATACCCATTCCGAATGCGATGGTGGCCACGATCACGTCCACTTCCTCCATCAGGAACTTGTCCTGGTTCTCCGCCCTCACTTTCGCATCCAGGCCGGCGTGGTAAGGCACGGCACGGATACCATTGATCACAAGCACCTGGGACAGTTCCTCCACCTTCTTGCGGCTCAGACAATATATGATGCCCGACTTTCCGGGATGCTGCTTGATATACTTGATGATATCCTTGTCCTGGTCTATCTTGTCGCGTACTTCATAGTAGAGATTCGGCCTGTTGAACGAGGACTTGAACACATGCGCGTCCATAATCCCCAGGTTCTTCAGAATGTCGTTCTGAACCTTCGGAGTGGCTGTCGCCGTCAATGCAATGATCGGGGCCCTGCCGATTTCGTCCACGATAGGACGGATCTTCCTGTACTCAGGCCTGAAGTCATGTCCCCAGTCAGAGATGCAGTGCGCCTCGTCCACGGCGAAGAAAGATATGCGGATCTGCCTCAAGATGGCGATGTTCTCCTCCTTCGTAAGGCTCTCCGGCGCCACATACAGCAGTTTGGTCACTCCGGAAGTAAGATCCTCCGTAACCTCCGCAATCTGGGCTTTTGTCAATGAAGAGTTGAGAAAATGTGCAATGCCTTCGTTTCCCGCCACGAAACCGCGGATGGCGTCCACCTGATTTTTCATCAATGCGATCAGCGGGGAAATCACGATGGCCGTGCCTTCCATCAGAAGAGCAGGCAGCTGGTAGCACAATGACTTCCCACCACCTGTCGGCATAATCACAAATGAATCATTGCCTTGCAGCAGGTTGGATATAATCTGTTCCTGTTCCCCTTTGAATGAAGAGAACCCGAAAAACTCTTTCAGTTTAGCGTGGATGAGCTCTGAGTCAATTCCCATAGGCAAAAAATCATTTAACCAAATTTAGCATTAAATTTCTGACTTTCAAATAAAATTACGATATTTGCGGCTGCTGAAGAAGCGGAAAAAGATATTTAATAATTATACTAAAATGAAAACATTAAAATTCATCGCAGCATCACTCATCGTAGCGCTTGCAGTATCTTGCACATCAAACGGCGGCAACAAAGCAGCCATTGACGGTGCCGACTCCACCAAAACAGTTAAACCGGTAGATCCTAAGTCCCTGAAGCCAAGCAGGTCAGAGGTTGACTCTGTCAGCTACCTCATGGGTATCAACTTCGGTTACTTCATCAAAGGTTACAACTTCGGTGACGAGCTCAACTACAAGCTCATGAGAAAAGGTATCGAGGATTTCATCAATGCAAAGGGCGAGCCTCGTGACTCTGCTTACGCAAAGCAGTTCAAGATCGATCCGGAGCTGTTGAACGACGTATTCAATGAGTTCCTCTCCAAGAGACGCGCTTATGTAGCAGCTACCAACAAGCAGAAAGAGACAGAGTTCCTCGCAAAGAACGCCAAGGCTGAAGGTGTACAGGTTACCGAGAGCGGTCTCCAGTACATCATCACAGAGCCGGGCAACGACGTTAAGCCTGCTGCTGCAGACACAGTATTCGTACACTACAAGGGTACTCTTACTGACGGTACAGTATTCGACGAGTCTCCTAAGAACGACGAGGGCGTGAGAATGCTTCTCAACCGTGTCATCAAGGGATGGACAGAAGGTCTCCAGCTCATCGGCGAAGGCGGCAAGATCAAACTCTTCGTACCTTCAGAACTCGGATATGGCGAGAACGGCCAGAGCAGAATCGAGCCTAACAGCACATTGATCTTCGATATTGAGCTTGTAAAGGTAAACAAAGTCGCTGCTACTGAAGAAGAAGAGGCAAAATAATGGAACTTGAAGGAACACTTATTACCAAGCTTGCGGTTCAGTCCGGCAAATCCGCCAGAGGCGACTGGGCGAAACAGGAATTCGTAATCGAGTACCAGGACGGCAATTTTCCTAACAAGGTCTGCTTCAATGTATGGGGCGCTGACAAAGTAAAGGAACTCGGCTCGTTCCGTCTCGGAGAGAAGGTCCATGTAAGTTTCAATATCTCAAGCAGAGAGTATAACGGAAAGTGGTACACTGACTTGCGCGCGTGGAGAATCACATCTTCAGCCGCAGCAGGCGGACAGGCTTACGGCCCTGCTCCGGCACCATCCGAACCGCTGCCTTCACCGGCTCCGGCACTCACCGCAGACGATATGCCAGGCGACGACTTGCCATTCTGATTCAAGATTGACGCAATAAAAAACAGGACGATGTCTCCACATCGCCCTGTTTTTTTATTGCTTTGCCTTAAGCGGCATCAGTCCAGTTTATGGATAGCCAGCCCTGAACGGAGCTTAGGCTCGAACCAGGTGGTCTTAGGAGGCATGATGTTGCCGCTGTCCGCAATGTCGGTAAGCTGTTTCATGGAAACAGGATAGAGAGCGAAGGCAACCTTCATCTCACCGCTGTCCACACGACGCGAGAGTTCTCCGAGTCCACGGATACCGCCCACGAAATCGATTCTCTTGTCGGTCCTCAGATCCTTGATGCCCAATATCTTGTCGAGGACAAGGTTTGAAAGGATGGTAACATCGAGGACACCTATAGGGTCATTGTCATCATAACGGCCCGGCTTGGTCTCCATGGAATACCACTTGCCGCCGAGATACATCGAGAAATTGTGCAGATGGGACGGATGGCACTCCCCTTCTCCTTCATATGGAGTGACAGTGAAATCCTCCTCCAGCGCTGACAGGAACTGCTCCGGAGTCAGACCATTCAAGTCCTTCACGACTCTGTTGTAGTCAATGATCTTCAGCTGGGTTTCAGGGAAGCATACAGCCATGAAATAGTTGTATTCCTCGTCGCCTGTATGAGCGGCATTGCCGGAACGCTTCTCTGCGCCGACTCTGGCAGCGGCAGCTGTACGGTGGTGACCGTCAGCCACATAGAAAGCATTGACCTTGTTCGTGAAGATATCGGTAATCTTCTCTATCGTAGCGTCGTCGTCGATCACCCAGAACGAATGACCGAAGCCGTTCTCGTCGGTAAACGAATACTCAGGAGCAGCGGCCACTGTCCTGGAGACGATCTCATTCAGCTGAGAGTTATCCTTATAGGCGAAAAATACCGGTTCGATGTTGGCATTCTGGATTTTCACGTGGACCATGCGGTCATCTTCCTTGTCCTTGCGGGTAAGCTCGTGCTTCTTGATCTTGCCCTCAGCATAGTCGTCGGTATGGGCGCAGAGCACCAGTCCGTACTGGGTGCGTCCTTCCATAGTCTGGGCATAGACATAGTAGCAAGGCTTCTTGTCCTGCACCAGCCAGCCGTTCTTCTGCCACTGGGCGAAATTCTTCACGGCCCTGTCATAGACCTTGTCGTCATGATCCGGCAGAATCGGGTCGAAATCTATCTCCGGCTTGGTGATGTGGAGCAATGACTTCTCACCGGCCATCTTCTTGGCCTCCACAGAGTTGAGCACATCATAAGGAGGTGCAGCCACCTCTGTCACAATATCTTTTGGCGGCCTGATCGCCGCAAACGGTTTCACTCTTACCATAATCGCGTACTATTTGTTTACCTGGAAGCGGGTGCATCCTTCAGCAAAATAAGCTACAATCTGTCGTGCGGCAGCAAGGCCTGCATTCATATTGGCCTCAGCGGTCTGCGCTCCCATCTTCTTAGGTGTGGCAAATACCCTGAGCCCGAATTTCTCCTTGAGGACAGCGAGATTGTCCGGAGCCACGTCCGTCACATATTTAAGGTCCGGCCTGTCTTCCAATGCCTTCTCGAGACCTGCCTCGTCTATAACTTCCTTGCGGGCTGTATTGACCAGGACAGCGCCTTTCGGCATCGATGTGATCAGGTCATATCCGATGGAGCCGATGGTCTCAGGGGTAGCAGGGATATGTACGGAAACGAAATCGGATTCAGCATAAAGTTCCTTGACCGTAGCGACCGGTTTCGCGCCGGCCTCGGCGATTTTCTCAGCTGGCACGAACGGGTCCGTAGCCAATACCGTCATACCCAATGCCTCAGCTTTCTTGCCGACCAGACGGCCGACATTGCCGAATGCCTGGATACCGAGCCTCTTGCCTGAAAGCTCTGAACCTGCCGTCGGGGTAAACTGGTTACGGCTCATGTAAATCATCATGGCAATCGCCAACTCAGCCACCGCATTCGAGTTCTGACCGGGAGTATTCTCGACGATGACGCCGCGTGCCTTGGACTCCGCAAGGTCAATGTTGTCGAATCCGGCTCCTGCACGGACCACGATTTTCAGATTTCCTGCAGCCGCAAGAACTTTAGGAGTAACCTTGTCAGAACGTACGATCATGGCATCAACATCAGAAACAGCTGCAATCAGTTCACCTTCGTCAGCATATTTCTCCAAAACCGTTACCGTATGACCGGCTTTAACGAGGATTTCCTCAATGCCTTTCACTGCCGCCGGAGCAAAAGGCTTCTGTGTAGCAACAAGTACTTTCATTGTATCAGGACGTTATTTTTTCATTGACTCGAATTCTTTCATGCAGGCTGTGAGCGCGAGCACATCTTCCTTCGTGCAGGCATTGTATATGGATGCCCTGAAGCCTCCTACTGAACGATGGCCCTTGAGACCGACCATTCCCCGGCCTTTCGCGAACGAAAGGAACTCGTCCTGGAGCGCCTCATATCCCGGAGCCATGACGAAGCATACGTTCATGATGGAACGGTCCTCGACAGCCGCTGTTCCGGTAAAGAGAGCATTTCTGTCAATCTCCTTGTACAGGATGTCCGCTTTCTCGACGTCCAGCTTGTGAATGGCTTCCACGCCGCCCATGTCCTTGACCCACTTGAGCGTCTCGTTCATCACGAAAATCGAGAACACAGGAGGTGTATTGAACATTGACTCTTTGTCGATATGGGTGCGGTAGTCGAGCATTGTCGGGATATATCTGCTGACTTTCCCGAGCGCGTCCTTGCGGATGATGGCGAACACTACGCCTGCAGGGCCGACGTTCTTCTGCGCACCGCCATAGATCATCGCATATTTGCTCACGTCCACCGGACGGCTCATGATGTCTGACGACATGTCCGCAATGAGAGGTACAGGACAGTCAATGTCCTCCTTTATCTCGGTACCGTAGATGGTATTGTTCGTGGTGATATGGAAATAGTCGATGTCCTCAGGTATCACATAGCCCTTAGGGATATAGGAGTAGTTCTTGTCTGAAGAGCAGGCCAATGCATAAGCATTTCCCAGGCCCTGCGCCTGCTGCAATGCCTTGTGGGCCCAGACGCCAGTGTCCAGGTAGGCCGCCTTGTTCTCAAGGAAGTTCATGGCAACATACAGGAACTGGAGGCTCGCGCCGCCGCCGAGGAACACTACCTCGTGGGTATCGGGGATGTGGAGAAGTTCTTTCCAGTTCGCGCGGACTTCATCCATCACCTCTCCCCACTCCTTGGATCTGTGAGAGACTGACAATACTGAAATACCGGTATTCTTGAAATTCTTCAGGGCTTCTATTGAATTGTCAATAGCCTGCTGGGGGAGGAGGCAGGGGCCTGCATTGAAAACGTGTACGTCTGACATAGTTTTGCGTGTTTTTTAAAAATATAACAACGATTCATATTTGAAATATAAATCGTTGTAAAGGTAATGATTATTTATTATTTTCCAATAAAATACTTCATTTTCTTAAGAATTCTACCTGTAACCGAGAAGATATGAAATTACAGCCATCCTGACATACATACCGTTTCTCGCCTGCTGGAAATAATATGCGTAAGGCGTATCATCCACATCGGTAGCGATTTCCGTGATTCTCGGAAGCGGATGGAGAATCTTCATGTTCGGTTTCACGCCGGAAAGCATGGAAGCGTGAAGTTCATAGACGTCCTTCACCTTGTCATAATCCTCCTTGCTCGGGAAGCGCTCCTGCTGCACCCTGGTCATATAGAGGATGTCGCAGTCATTCAGGTGTTCTTCCAATGAAGCGGTCTCCTCGTAAGGTATATGCTTGCTGTCCAGGTATTTCAGATATTTGGATGGCATCTTGAGATCATCCGGGGCGGTGAACACATACTTCGGAGAGAAATCCGACATGGCCTCTGAGAGCGAATGGACGGTACGGCCGTATTTCAGGTCACCTACCATATTTATGGTAAGGCCGTCGAGCCTGCCCTGAGTCTGCATTATCGAATACATGTCCAGAAGCGTCTGGGTAGGATGCTGGTTGGAACCGTCACCTGCATTGACAACAGGCACCGGCGACACCTTGGCAGCGATTTCGGCGGCTCCCTCCATCGGATGACGCATCACGATCATATCCACATAATTGGAGACGATTTTGATGGTGTCTTCGAGAGTTTCACCTTTGGAAACGCTGGTATTTCTGGAATCAGGAAAACCTATGACTCTGGCTCCCAGGCGGTTAACCGCTGCTTCAAATGAGAGCCTCGTTCTTGTGGACGGTTCGAAGAACAGACAGGCGATGACTTTTCCCGCGAGGAAGTTCTGCTCTCTGTTCTTTTCAAATTCCTTGGCGACGTCCAGGATGTGGAGAATCTCATCCTTGGAGAAATCGCCGATTGAAATCAGACTTTTAGGCATAATGCACAATCATTTCAGACGGCCGCACCAGAAAAGCCGCGTTATTAAGTTCTTATATGAAGAGTGTCTGGTCACTCCAAAATTTCCATCCTGCAGCCCTCCACGTTCCCTACTCGCTTCTCGAAATCCTCCACTGCGGAAAGACGCACTTTCAGGTCAATGCTGCATTCATTGCCGAAAGCCTGGCCGCTCTGCTCAAGCCCCATATCCTTCACTATCTTCATCACCCCGTTCATCTCCATATAGCCGAACGAAAGCCTGTAATGCCTTGTCGCTGTTTTGGTTATGATCTCAGCATGGGCCAATGCGTCTGCAGATGAGCTCTTGTACGCGCGTATCAGTCCCGGTATGCCGAGCTTGATGCCGCCGAAATACCGCACCACCACTATCAATATGTCGCTCAAACAATTGGAATCGATCTGCCCGAGAATCGGACGTCCCGCTGAAGACGAAGGCTCGCCGTCATCATTGGCCCTGAACACATCTCCCTTATAGCCAAGACGATAGGCATAGCAATGATGCCGCGCATCGTGATACTCCTTTTTCAAAGAACTGACAATTTCCCTTATCTGCTCGAGCGTCTCGACAGGATAGGCCAATGCGATGAACCTGCTGCCGTTGTCCTTGAAGAGCCCTTCGGCAGGAGCCGCAATGCTCTTGTAAGTGTCGCAGATAGGGTCAATGTTCTTTTCCATAGGCTCAAATTTAGTTAAAAGCGGATTATTATGCAACGGAACGGAAATATTTTGTAACTTTGGGGCGGTTGAAGCAATTTTTATTAGACTAGCATTTATGATTCTCAGGTATCGTGTATCCCTTCCGGGGATTAAAGGGTTCGCCCGCGTTTACGAATTGAAGTCAACGACGACTTTATATGATTTTCACAAAAGGATGAGAGATGATATGGATTTCTCTCACGACCAGCTTATACAGTTCAAGGGCCTCGATGAAAACGGAAATCTGGTGGCCCGCTACGGAATGTTCGACCTGGGCGCAGGCGTCGTGGACGAGGTCACGGTAGAGGAAACAGTGAACAAGGGCATTGCCAGATTCACCTATTTCTATGATGTCACTGACAGGAAGAGCGTGATCGTCACATTCGAAGGTGAGGTGGAAGAGGAGCCGGGAAGGACTTATCCTGCACTGGTTGAGAGCAAAGGTCCTAATCCTGTGGAGTTCGAGAACGGATATGTGGCTTACGAGGACCTTCCGGATGAGCAGAGACATCTGCCTGGCGAATCGCTTATGGCGAAAGAGGACAAGGCAGATAAGGATGCAGATGACGCAGATGACATTGACGATATTGACGATATCGATGATGATGACGACGAGGAGGATGAGGAGGATGATCTCAAGTCATCCATCGCAGAGGACAGCGATGAGGTTTATGACGGATCAGAGGAACTCCTGTTCTAACCGTTCATTGACCTTTCAATGGGCAGGAAGCTTGTCATAATTACCGGACCCACGGCCGTAGGTAAAACCGACTTCTGCATCGAAGCCGCCCTCAAATACGGTTCTCCGGTGATTTCCTGCGACTCGAGACAGATATATAAGGAAATGACTATAGGGACTGCTGTCCCGGATGCTTCGCAGTTAGCCGCTGTGAAGCATTATTTTATCCATAGCATCCACGTTACCGAGCCATATTCCTCCGGACAATATGAAATAGATGCCCTGGCTCTCATTGACAGACTTTTCAGCGAGGGGCGCGAGACACTTGTAATGTGCGGAGGTTCAGGATTTTATATCGACGCGGTATGCAATGGTCTAGACTGCCTGCCTGTTCCGCCTCCCGAGCTGAGGGAAGAGCTTACGCAGAGGGTCAAGACTGAGGGTGTCGGTGCATTGGCAGAGGAACTGCGCAGACTGGACCCGAAGGCGTGGGAAGCCATAGACATCCACAACGGACAGAGGGTGGTCAGGGCGCTGGAGACCATCATGATATCGGGGCGCTCGTTCACCGAGTTCAAGCTCCGGGAACCGAAAAAGCGGGATTTCGAGATAGAGAAAATCTGCCTCACGCGACCGAGAGAAGTTCTGTACAGCCGTATCAATGAGCGTGTTACGTCTATGGTCAATGCAGGGCTCGAGGATGAAGTACGCAGTCTGCTGCCATATCGGGATCTGCCGGCTCTGCAGACTGTGGGGTACAAGGAGATGTTCGATTACATCGACGGAAAAACCTCATTGGACGAGGCTGTAAGGCTGATTCAGCGGAATACCAGACATTATGCCAAGAAGCAGATTACCTGGTGGAAAAGATATTCTGACGTAAAATGGATCGAGTTATGAAAGTGGGCAATATGCTTTTGTGCGCATCCGTCTGCCTGGTTCTGGGCAGTTTGGCCAATGCCACAGGTACTGATGACAGATTGTTCTACCGACGTCCTGCCAAGATCTGGGAGGAGACTCTGCCGCTCGGTAACGGCCGGCTGGGACTGATGACCGACAGCGGGACACAGCACGAGCACATTACGCTCAATGAGATTTCCATGTGGAGCGGCTGCGAGGCCGACTACCGTAATCCGGAGGCGTCCTCCTGCCTGCCTGAGATAAGGAGTCTGCTGTTCGAGGGAAAAAACGCTGAGGCCCAGGCGCTTATGTACGAGCGGTTTCTGCCGCGGAAAGAGGTTTCAGACGCCAGGTACGGGACCTATCAGACTCTCGGCGCGCTGGACATTGACTATGATTTTCCTGTCAATGACGGTTGCGGGCCGGATTTACAACCCGTGGAATATATCCGCGAACTGATTATGGATGAGGGAGTTGCGAGAAGTTCTTTTATCGTGGACGGCATCCGTTACAGCAAGGAGTTCTTCGTATCGAGGGCTGATGACGTGATGGTGCTGCGTCTGACTTCTTCCGAAAAGGGAGCATTGTCATTCAAGGCGGGGCTGAGCCGGAAGGAAAATGCTGCTGCAGGGGTTGAGCACAGGAAATGCGGACGCAGGAAGCTGCACGCTGCCACGCTTGAGGGCAGTCTTGAGAGCGGCATTCCGGGCAAGAAAGGTATAAGTTATAAGGTGTCCATGGCTCTCGCATCTTCTGACGGCAAGGCCGTGTACAGCGACGGGGCCATAACATTGACAGGAGCGAGCGAAGCTACATTGATCATTTCGGCTGCGACTTCGTATTCTGCGGAGGGGACGATATTCCCCGGCGAGAGGTATGTGAGTTTCTGCGACAGCCTGCTTGAGGCGGCGGCTCATAAGGATTATAACGAATTGAGTTCCGGCCACATGGCTGCACATGGCGAGCTTTACGGAAGGGCAGGGATTTATCTTGAGGAGTGCGATGACGATGCGCTGGCGACTAATGAACGTCTCCGGAAAGCTGCCTCTTCGGACAGTGGGGGTCTGGCTCCGGGACTTGCGGCATTGTACTGGAACTATGGGCGTTACCTTTTCATAAGCAGTACGAGGCCGGGGTCGCTTCCTCCGAATCTTCAGGGGCTGTGGGCGGACGGTACGAGCACGCCGTGGAACGGTGATTACCATACCAATATAAATATCCAGATGAACTACTGGCCGATGGAGCAGGTCGGTCTTAGTGAGTTTGTCCAGCCGCTGATGTCCATGATGGAGAGGCTGGTTCCGTCCGGACAGGAGAGCGCCAAGTGTTTCTACGGAAGTGAGGCAGAGGGCTGGGTGCTGCATATGATGACCAATGTGTGGAATTATACTGCTCCGGGCGAGCATCCGTCGTGGGGTGCGACCAATACCGGCGGGGCCTGGCTTTGCGCCCATCTCTGGGACCATTACCGTTACACTCTCGACAAGGATTTCCTTAAAAGGGCATATCCGATAATGAGGGGAGCCGCGAGATTTTTCTTGTCAACGCTGGTGGAAGAGCCTGTGCATCAATGGCTTGTCACAGCGCCAAGTTCTTCTCCGGAGAACGCGTTCTGGTGCGGGAAGGACTCTATTGCGACGAGTATCTGTATGGGGCCGACAATGGATGTCCAGCTGCTCGGGGAACTGTTTTCATCGACGTCTGCCGCAGCCGGGATTCTCGGCATTGACAAGGATTTTTCTGACAGTCTCGCAGCTGCGACGAAGCGGTTTCCGCCTATGAGGGTGGATTCCCGTGGACGGCTGATGGAGTGGCTTGAGGAGTATGCTGAAGTGGAGCCTCAGCACAGGCATGTCTCTCATCTGTACGGGCTACATCCCGGCAATTCCATCAGTACTCTACGGTCTCCGGCGCTCGCCGAGGCATGCCGTAACACTCTGAGGATCAGGGGCGACGGAGGCACGGGATGGAGCAGGGCCTGGAAGATCAATTTCTATGCTCGGCTCGGTGACGGTGACCACGCCCTGAAACTGCTGAAGGCGCTTCTGGCTCCGGCGGTGAGGTACAGTGAGATAGATACGTTATCTATACCATATTATAATGGCAATCTGCATCTGGCTCAGTTCAGCGGCACTTTCCCTAACTTGTTCTGCTCGCATCCGCCGTTCCAGATAGACGGCAATTTCGGGGGCACGTCCGGCATAACCGAGATGCTGCTCCAGAGTCAGGACGGATATATAGCCCTGCTCCCTGCCCTACCGTCCGAGTGGAGAAGCGGCAGTGCAAGAGGCCTCAGGGCCAGGGGAAACGTGTCCGTGGATTTCAACTGGAATGATTCGCGCGTAGAGCAGGTGACCATCACCGGCCTGCCGCTCCGTGGTGGCGAACGTGGCGGAGGCTCGGTCGCGAGTGGCGAGGGTGCTGCCGCGATGAACGGACCAGATTCGGTTGCGAGTGACGGAGTAAATTCCGTGGAAGCAGGTGACTTGATGGCATGCGGCAGGAGTTCAGGTGAAATGGCCAAGGGTTCTGCCGCGACAGATGGTCCAGATTCGGGCGCGAGTGACGATGGTGGTGCCGTCACGGCAGGCGGACGGAACTCGGTGATTCTGAAGGTGCCGGCAGGAAGCATTGCACGGGATCTTTACGGCAATGAGTTCCCTACCGACTCCTCCGGTTTCGTCCACATCAGCGTCCTGAGCGGCGAAAGCGTCACAATACGGTTCGGAAGGTGAACGGGGACGGAGGATGGGAAGGTGAACGGGACTGCGAGACGAATCCGGTGAACAGTGCTGAAAACGAGGATGAAGAACAGTTCCGGAGACGAGGATGGAGGACGGTAACGTGTACATGGTGTTAGGGGGCGCACCGCGTAAAATCCTGTATCACAACGACTTAACGCTTTTCAGAGTTGGCATTTTCACAACTCTGAAAAGCGTTAAACACTTATCTATCAGTCATTTACAGATTGCACTGAATGTATCGTCCTGAAAACAGTTTACCAAAAAAAGCACCGGCATCGTCTGAGTGTCTGACGTCGAGTAGTCAATACGTAACCGCGGAGACAAGGTTGAAGGACGGTTCCGGAGACGATGATGGAGAACGAAGGACGGAGACGCTTACGCGAAAAAAACGCAGGTCATCCAGCACACCTCGCAACGCATTTTTCTATGGGCTCTCTGTTATTCCTGATAATCGTTATCTCACAGAATGGATTTTGTCCGTAAAACCCCGCCTTTACGCGGACAAGTTGTTGATTTTGAGCGACTTGTCCGTAAAACACCCTTATATTACGGACAAACTTAGCATTTTGAGTCAACCATATTCAGTAATTTGCGGACTGTATCGTCCTGAAAAAAGTTTACCCAAAAAAGTAAACTATTATGGAAGCTAAATGCTATCGGGCGATGCGGCGCGCCCAGTGTATCGTCCTGAAAAGATTTAGTCAACACGTAATCGCGGAGACGCTTACCTCAAAAAAGTGTCAGCGTCACCTTCATCACCTTATTTCCCTGACCATATCTTCGAACTTGTCACGCGGTCCTCTGGACTTGTTTCTGATTTTAGCGCGATAATTATATACCGTATTGGCCGAGTAATGCAGCAGCGACGCTATCTTGGACGATTCGTTCACGCCCAGCTTCACCAATGCGAATATCCTCAGCTCCGGAGTAAGCATATCATTGTCCTTCAGCACAATAGCCTCGCCGTCAGCGAGCAGGTCATTGAACTGTTCTATAAAATCAGGATACAGATTCAGGAACGTCTCGTCGAACATCTTGTAGAACGTCTTGATGTCCTCGTCTATCGGCGGCAGCATCTCTATCTCGTCAATGATGTATTTTTCATTGCCCCGCTTGAGATACTTGAGAATGTGGTTCTGATATTTTCGGGTCTTGTTTATATTGTCCGACACCATTCCGAGGAACAGCGCGATGTACTCTTCCTTGATCTTGTCCGCCTCTTTTATCCTGCTGTTCAATAACTTGAGCTCCTCATTGGTCCGCGCGAGAATATTGTGATGCCGGTAGATATGGAGCGACAGCACTGCAAGTACCACGAGAAGCAGACTCACGAAGACGACGGCAGCCATCATCATCCGGTTCTGCTCCCGCTTCCTCTGTTCATACTCATGCTCTATCCGAGGGAAGAATTTGGAAATCTGCCACGGACGCAGTTTGCCGTTGAAGGCCAATGCATCCTGCATACAATGGTCAGCGCAGTATTTGAACGCCCTGTCCACGTCTCCCATGTCGAAAATATACTGAGCGATGAGGTTCAATGACGCGTAATCCTTCGTGGCGCTGGAGATGTCAGCCTGAGCCGACTTGCAGAGCCAGTACATTATGCTGTCCGGCTGGTTCTTGGGCACGCCCTGAGAATAGTAATAGCAGGCACCGGCGTATTTGCGGAGATCATTCTTCTGCGACAACGTCATCATTTTCCTGGCGAATTTCCTCACGGATGCCGAGTCCTTGGCTGACAGAGCCGCCTCCCTGTTCAGGTCATACCATTCGTAAGTCCCCGGAGCGACATATTTCATCAGCGAATCGCGAAGCTTGTTCCTGTCATCGAACTGAAGCCCGCCCACAGTAATGTCAGACGCATAATACATCAGCTCCCCTGCCAATGTGTGCCGTGTCCTGAGGTACTGCAGCTTGACGCTCTCCGGAATGCCGTCGTCAATGACGCTCTGCATCAATGTCGTGGCTTCTATATGATAACCGGCCTTGGCATACACTTCCACAAGCGAAAGATTTGCAGAGGCAAGTCTTTCTTTATCAGCATTCTGCTCAGCGAGTTCCCGGTTACGGGCAAGGAAGAACACGGTGGAATCGAAACTGTTCGCACGGAATTCATTTGCCATCCTGAGATTGAAAGCCATCTGGTTTTCGTAGCTCTGGTCCGGCCCGTACACCTCCCTGATGGACTTTATCCTGGATTCAAACGCCTTTTCATAGGTCGCTTTCATCGCCAATGTCGCGTCCAGTTCGCTTACGGCTTCGTTTACAATGCCAGTTTCGCGTCCGCAGGAGCACAGACACAGAAGCAGAATTATGTAAATATATTTCCTGATCATATCACCAATCTTCCGGTTACAATCTGCTAATATAGTCAGTAATCTTGAAACTTGAAAAAAACACGATTGTTTAAAGATAACGATTTTTTGCACATTATTTAGTTACATCCCCAAAAAACTGGGCGGCTGAAAACGAGGATGAAGGACGGTTCCGGAGACGGGACGGAGGACGGTTCTGGAGACGAGGATGGAGGACGGTGACGGAGACGAGGATGGAGGACGGCGACGGTGACGAGGATGGAGGACGGTGACGGAGACGACTCCGGTGAACAGAGCTGAAAACGGGGATGGAGAACGAAGGAGGGAGACGAGGATGAAGGACGGTTCCGGAGACGAGGATGGAGAACAGTTCCGGAGACGAGGATGGAGAACGAAGGAGGGAGACGGGGTGGAGAACGGTTCCGGTGACGAACCCGGTGAACAGGGCTGAAAACGAGGATGAAGGACGGTTCCGGAGACGAGGATGGAGAACGAAGGAGGGAGACGGGATGGAGAACAGTTCCGAAGACAAGGATGGAGGACGGTAACGTGTACGTGGCGTTAGGGACGCACCGCGTAAAACCCTGTATCACAACGACTTAACGCTTTTCAGAGTTGGCATTTTCACAACTCTTAAAAGCGTTAAATACTTATCTATCAGTGATTTACATGTTGCGCCGAACACGTCGTCCTGAAAAAAGGTTACCAAAAAAGTTTACCCCCAAAAGACACCGGCGTCACCTTCAGCATCACGCTACTTCGCGATGAAGTCGCAGAGCTTGTTGTATCCGGTGGATTCTTCCCAGAGTTTCATGTTCGCCAGACGGATACTGTAGAGCGGATTGTCGTGGAGAGTTGCACGGGCATCCGGAAGATTCAGATAGAGAGCATACTTGTGGCCGGTCTGGAGAGTGGACGGAAGATGAAGTGTTTCAGTAACTTCCGCTACACGACCTGCTGCCCAGCGACGCGGGTCGATATTGGATTTATAGACACTCTTCTCGCCCGTCTCAGGATCCACGATGATGAATTCAAGTCCACGAGGATTGGCCAGAGCCGCGAAACCTTCGTTCTTGATCGACATTGACACAGTCAAGTTCGTTCCTGCCTTGAAATCGGAGTAGAACTCTGCCTTGTCGAGCACGAAGCGGTAGCCGAGCCTCATCGAGATTTCATCCATACATTGACCTGCCTCCCAGACCTTGAAAGTGCCGCTGTGGTAGCCGCGGTTCTGGTAGGTCCAGTGGTAGTCCTCCATGGCCTCGATTGAAAGTGAGCAGGCGCAGTAAGTCGCGTCGCCGGAGCAGGTCTCGCCCCCCATAATCGTGTAGGCGGTCTCGGCCTTCCAGAGAGCACGGTCCTTGTTGCTGCTGTAAGTTCCCCAGTCAGAGCCACTTGAAATGAAGCAGTCATTGTGTCCGGCTATACGTGAGAGGTCTGAGCCGTCATAGGCTGTCTCGACCGTAATGGAGTCACGCAACTTGGTCTTGAACAGACCGAACTTCAGCATTGGTGTACGGACTGCAACCTGCCTGTCCTTAGGCATTGCATCCAACAGAGCGTATATGAGCTTCCTGCGAGGTTCGTATGCGGCAGAGTTGCTAAGGCTCTGGTTAAAATGTGTCGTAAAAGCCCATTCTCCCCACGAGCCACAGAAACCGGCCTGGAGAACAAGGATTATGTCGCTGTACTCCTGAAGTATAGGCTTGAGCTGCTCCACGTGGCGGAGAACGATGTCCACTTCAGGGTCATACGGCTTGGAGGCCTCATCGTTATTGTCCTTGTAGGCAAAGCGCACGATGGTTTTCATGCCGGCATCACGATGTGCCTGAAAGCTCTGGCGAATGATGTCGAGAGCTGCCGCACTGATGTCGCCTTCCATAAAATCAGTGAGATAGAACATGCTCAATGTCAATGTCTGACAACTTCTGCGGTTCAATGAAATCACCGATGAAGAAATCGCCTTAGGCATCTTGCCGCCGCTGAATCTTACAGTATATTGGGAATAATATCCTCTCTCGGGATTGCAGAAATTGGTTTTTGACGGTCTGTATGTCACTGTTTCCGCTTCCCTGGTGAGGACAGGTTCCTTATCGCATCCGCAGCTCAGCACACAGGCGAATGACAGGGCAAAAAGTGTGTAAATGTATCCTTTAACTTTCATAGCACATATTATTTTTTGTCGATTGTAACTGCAAGTTTCTCGGCTGCGCCGCCTTTCGCATTAGGAAGCACTCCAGAGCTTATCCAGTTCTGCTGAAGGTCAACGCCCACTGTAAATGTGTCCGCAAATGGCACGTCCATCATCAGACGCATGATCTGAAGTTCATATTTCCCGGCCTTTCCGCTGCCGCTGCCGATACCTGAAGCGGAAATGTTATCCCATTTCCATTCGACAGCACCGACTTTGCCGCTGTATTGCCAGAATGTAGGACTCCACGATGAGTAGCCACCCGGCTGATAACAATATCCCTGAAGCATGTAGTCCACGTCGTTCCCGAGATGTTCACCGAGCGGATTTCCTCCGGTAGAAGGGTCATTGTCAGCATTGAGGAAAACATTGAGGACCGCGCCGGCATCCGTCTTGAGCATGGATTCGTCAAGTTCGAAATACATCCAGATATAGTCGTCATTGGCATATACTCTCATCTTCTTGAGAGCCTTCCATTTCGCATCCTCCGCACATACGGTCTCCGCAACTTTGGACGCATCGAGTGCATCCCAATCTGAAAAATCCGCGTCAATCTTGATCGGCAGCAGTTCGCTCGGGTCCGGCTCAGGCTCTTCGTCAGTGCCGTCATCCGGAGAAATCACAGACGGGGTGTTGTCCACGGCCGGGGCATCTTTCTGACAAGACACCGCGCCGAACAGCACAGCCGCCGCCACACATACGGGATAAAGAATCTTTTTCATCGTTTATTATATTAAATTATATGAATTTCCAATTCAATCCATTATTCTTTTTTGCGGCTATAGAAATGACCATTCTGAAGATGAACATCGCGTTGAACGCCATTTAAGTCCACCTTGAATGAAAGATCAAAACTGCCTTCATATGTACCTCTTCCGTTTGCATCCACATCACAACTCTCCAATTTAAAATAGCCTGCATCAAAAGAAGCAACCTCGCAAGAGACAAGAGCATCACTCTTAAACGCATACTTCTCAACCTCTTGGCTTTGAGAAAAATCTACTTCCGACAAATCAGCAAACTTTCCAAGAAGCGTCAAGCTGCCAGTTGACGGAAGAATAACTTCCGCATTACGGACCTTGCGGAATTCTTTCCCCGTATCAAAACGCAACTCAACTCTTGCCGGACAGCATGCCTTTATGACGTCTGACGAATATTGTTCCTTATTCATACGATAATAAGCTACTCCAGACACCGGATTAGAACCTGACGGCAAGAACCAATACAACCGCATTTGAGTTCCTACAATTCTCGGCATTGTATCGAATATACAAAGTCCTGTACTATTGTAAGTTGACTCCACCTCAAAATCAACTCCATCAATCTCGAATGACATCCCATATTCATAATTATGAGGGAACCATTTGTGACAAGAAGTCAAGAGAACTGTAGATAGCAGTATCGCCAATAAGCATACGATCATTCGTGCATTATGAGTTTTCATAGTAGTGTATTTAGTGGTTATTTCTGCGTAGAATTTGGAGAGGATGGCTATCTGCATACTGGCAGCCATCCTCCGAATAATTAAGACCATTTGAGTGTAAGCTTGATGGAAGTGCCGTCGGATGGGAGGATGCCGGCATTGTTCCAGCCGTCATCTACGTACAGGGCAACTACTCTGACTTGTTTGCCGAGGTCAGGAACATTTGTCTTGTCAACTGCATATTCAACACCATAGAAGCCACCCTTGACGAGAGAGCCTGCAACATTTGCTGCTGATACTACCATATTGTCCAAAGCCACATTCTGCTGGCTTGTAGCAGGACTCATTCCCAGAAACTGTTTATTGGCTTCCGAATCAATGTAAGTCCAGCATTCGCTCCAACCGAGCTTGATCTTACCGGCATTAGACCAGATGTATGAGTCAACAAGGACATCATAGCCATTAGGCTCCTCAGGGAATTCAGGCATCTTTCCGCCTGTATCTTCATTATTGTCAGCATCAAACATAAGACGGAGGGTACGAGGCTGGCTCTTGCCACTGTCCCATTTCTCAGCCTCTGTATAGGCTGTTCCGATTACAGCAGCATCAACCTCCGCATAAACGTAAAGAAGTTCATCCGTGTCATAGAATTTTATGAGTTTGACAGCTTTCTTGTCCGCATCAGACTCAACCTCTTTCATCACGACATCAGCCTCCGAAAGCTTTGCCCAATCGTCGAAGTTTCCGTCGATTACGATTCCCTCAACGTCGGTGTTGCTGTCATCGTCATTGTTGTTCTTGTTGCCGCCGTTGTCCTTGCTGCAGGCAACTGCTGCGAGTGACACCATCACTGCCGCAGCGAAAAAATTCATTGTTTTTTTCATATTTTCACTTGTAGAGAAAGTTATTACATAAGTTCAAGAGTGATGTACTGCTTGTCTCCGCCCTGAGGAAGATAGCCATAAAGCGCTTTATCATACTTGTCACCACCATAAGAGAGGACGCTGATATTGACCTTGTTCTGTCCACGGAGCTGGTCCATGGCGTCACGGCTGATGGCAAACTCTTCTTTTACTACAGTTCCGACAAGTCTTGCCTGGAAATCGCTTCTGACAACAAGAGTATTGTCAAGGTTTCCTCCATTATCAGTTCCCCACAAATAAGGAGGCCATTTGTATTCATAACCATCATCCGGTACTTCACCCTGCACCTTAGCCCTTTCATCTGAAGGATCCCAATAGTTGTACTGACTCCAGCCAAGATTGATCTTACCGGTCTCTACAGCGATGTACTGGTAGAGTTCACAGCCGACTTCAAATCCTACTTGATTGAAAGGTCCAACCTCTCTGAACACCATACCTGTCTTAGGGTTCGCATCCGTATCGATAAACAATGTAAGTTCTTTGGCAAGACCACCTGTATTCCAGGCACCGTTTCCATCCCAAGAAGGATCTATCCTTTCAAGAGCAGGAAGATGGTTTTCAAACTCGGCATAGCAATAGATATAGTCAGCGTCAGAAGTGAATTTAACCGTCTTGAGAGCAACCTTATCGGTGGCATCAGCAGGAAGAGTTGCAACTACAGCTGTCTTGCAGGCATCCCAGTCCTCGAAGTTTCCGTCAATAGCGATAGACTCCGTTGGAACCTCGCCTTCACCTTCATCACCACCGTTATTGTTTGTGGAAGATGACTTGTCGCAGGAAACGACTGCAGCACCCATCATGATGGCGGCTGCAAAAAACATAAATGTTCTTTTCATGTTGTTTGTGTGTTTGAATTGTTAAAAAAGTGGTTATTGTTTCTTTTTGGTTCCCCAATTAGGGTTCTGCTTGAGATTCTTGTTGAGCGCCAGGTCCTCAGACGGCAGCGGCATCAGGTAATCGCGGGACTCGTCGAAGACATGCTGAGTCTTCTGATGAGGGTCCACATACCCATTGGTCTTGCCGCTGAGAGTGATGGTCTTGCCGACCTGAAGCACATTGTAAGTGACCTTCTCGTCCAGGTCTGCAGGCTTCTCCTTCGTGTAGATCCAGACTTCATTCTGGCCGTCATGGTCGAGGTCGAATCCGCGGTCAACACCAGGGAAATACATTCCATAGAAGTTCTGCTCAATACACTTGCCTGCCTTCCATCTCATAAGGTCATACCATCTGAAGTCACCTTCTTCCGCAAGTTCAATCGTCCTCTCACGACGGATCTCGAGGATGACACCCTTGTTCGCGCCCTTCACATTCGGATAGCCGTATTCTGCACTTGACATATAGACACTCGGAGAGTCATTCGCATCAGCGAGTTTCAGATTCGGCATTCCGACGCGGTCGCGCAAAGGTTTGATACTCAAATCAATGTCGTCCTGAGTGATATTTACATCGGTACGCTCAGCCATAGCCTCGGCATAGTTGAGATAGACCTCGGCTGCACGGAAGATAGGCATATCATTGTCAGTAGCCATCCAGCGTCCCGTCTCGAGAACATTGTTGCTCTGCGCGTACTTCACGACCTGATAGCCGGTGCAGCTGGTATTGAAATCGCCGACCATGAGGGAATCCGCGTCAATGCGGTGGTAACCAGGGCAGCGCATGGTCTGGGCCAGGCGCGGGTCACGGCCGGTCATCTCCTCATAGTATTCCTTTGTCTCCCAGCCGGCATTGGCAGTGAACTCAGTTCCGTCAGCCATAAGATAGCTGTCCACGAACTTCTTGTTGAAGGCAAACTGATTCTGTCCGAAAGTGTTGTAGGTGGCGAAGTGTGAAAGGCCGAGAGAATAACTGTAGGCCTTGGCGAGGATGACCTCGTCGCTGTTTGCCACCTGTGAGGCGAAGAGCATCATATAGTCCTCGGCAGGTTTTCCGGTACTGTAAATCTTGTAAGGTGAGGTAGTTATGAACTCCTTGGCCGCAGAAGCCGCCTGCGCGAGCCAGTAATTTCCATCGTGCTCGGCGCCTTTATTGCCATGGTAGTTGCGCCATGTGCCCTCGAAAAGGCAGAAACGGGATTTGAAAGCGAGCGCCGTCCACTTGGAGATTTTATACAGGTTCTTTTCTGTGGAGAGGTGAGCGACGGCAAAGTCAATGTCTTCGAGCATCTTGCCCATGACATAGTCCCTGGAGTCTCTTGCCTTGTAGAGCTCGTTGTGTTCCTTGACGCTGAGTTCGTGGTCATACCATGGAACGTCACCGAAGTCGCGTACCTTGAGGAAATAGAAATACGCTCTGAAGAAACGTCCTACCGCCTCGTACTCGGCTCTGACTGATTCATCGGCACAGTTGCCGAGATTGTCGAGCATATTGTTTATGTCGCGGAGAGTGCCCCAATCCCAGCCGCCGCCGGAAGACGGAACCACACGGAGCTTTCCGCCACGTATCTTCATCGGAAGATTCGTCTTGAAACAGATGTCACTCTCTTCGTCGAAGAACGGGCCTTTGAAAAGGTCGGCATAGAATGTATTGGAAACGTTCTCGAACTGAGGCGCATCCTTAAAGTAAGAGTCTGAGGTTTCCTTGTCGAGAGGGAACTTGTCAAGACTGCACGCAGAAATGCCGAATGCGGCAACTGCGGTAATATAAAGTATATTCTTGATTTTCATACAGATTCCTCCTTTATTAGAATGTTATGTCCACACCGAACACAAATGACTTCTGGTAAGGATAGTAGTAGCCGAATGAGCTCTGCTTGGCCATCGCTTCAGGATCCATGTAGCGTGAGACTTTGGTGAGCGGCGAGAGATAGCCGAGGTTCTCACCGGTGAAGTAAACTCTCAATGCGCTGATGAAGGTCTTGGAGAGGACCTTTTCCGGAATGGTGTATCCGAAAGTGAGGTTCTTCAGACGGCAGTATGCGAGATTCTGGAGATAACGGTCATTGGTCATCGTCAAATAGGTAGTACCCTTATTGGCCTGAAATCCTCTCGGACGCGGGAAGTATGCGCCGGTATTGTCGTCGCTCCAGACATTGTCCATATAGTTCTTAGGAATATATGTCGCCTGAGGGCGGTTATATGCTACCCAGAACGCCTGGTTGTCTGCTGGCGGATACCAGTTGAGACGGCCGATGCCCTGGATGAACATGGAGAAGTCGAAGCCGAGCCACTGTGCAGTGATATTGACACCGTACTGGAAGCGCGGAAGCGAGTTTCCTATGATGGTGAGGTCGCCTGAGTTGTCCACAGTGTAGGCTCCACGTGAAATCACGTCATCTCCGTCGAGGTCGCGGATACGCAAGTCACCGCCTTTCCAGCCGCCTGTCAGGTTTCCCTGAAGATAGGACTGGTCGATCTTGGATGTGTATTCAGCTGCCGCAGCGTCAGACTCGAAAAGTCCGTCAGTACGGAAGCCCCAGATCTCACCGAATGTCATGCCCTCATAATAGGTTCCGAGTACCTTGGAAGGGTTCTTGTATTTGGTGAGTTTAGTTATGTAGTCACTGTAGTTCACGCTCACGCCATAGGTGAAAGGACTGCCTGCGAGAGTGAAAGTATCTTTCCATGACAGAGTCAGCTCAATACCCTTTGAACGCAGGTTAGCAGCATTTGCGCTAGGCGCTGCCGCTCCATAGACTGAAGGAACAGCCTCCCCTGAAGTAATCATACCTTTGGTATCACGGATATATGCATCTCCGGTGAAAGCAAGACGGTTTCCGAGGAAGCCGAGGTCGAGGCCGAGGTTGTAATGATAGGTGGTCTCCCATGTCAGGCCGTCCATACTTGAAGAACCGACTGTGGCTCCGTTAGGCTTGTTGGACGCTCCGTTCTCGAAAATATAACCGAGATTATAGGTGGAGACGGAACGGATGTATGCATAGTCAGAAACCTGCTGGTTACCAAGCGCGCCATAAGAGAATCTGAGTTTGAAGAGGTCCCAGGAGGACTTCAGCGGCGCCCAGAATTTCTCCTCAGAGAGTTTCCAACCCACTGATGCTGAAGGGAAGAAGCCCCAACGGCTGTTGCGCGCGAAACGGGATGTTCCGTCGTAACGTCCGCTGACCTCAACGAGATATTTGCCCATATAGTCGTAGTTGAACCTTGCGAACACACCTGCGAGAGCATATTCGGTCTGGTTTCCATTGACAGAGAATTCCTTGCTGCCCTTGGAGTTAGGCTGCACGAGATTGTACTCACTGAGGTACTCTGAAGACAGGTTGTTTCCGCTGGTGTAGGTGTAGCGGTAGTGCTGGGTCTCGTAGTTGTAACCTGCAGTGGCATTGATATTATGCTTGCCCTTTATGGATGTATGGTAGGTCGCATAGACATTGGCCGCGATGTAGCGGGTATAGGCGAAACTGTCCTCGAGCTTGTTCTGGAAACGGCCGTAGTCTTCGGTGAGGATCTCGCCCGGATACATGCTGTAGGTACAAGGTACCCAACGGTTTGTAGAACGGTCGTTGTTGAAGGTATAGGTGAAATTCGCACGGATGTCCAGACCTTCAATCGGATGGATGCCGAGTTCAGCTGTGTTGGAGAAGTTGTATTTCTTCTTGTTGTTCACTTTCTTGTCGTCAAGCAGCTCGATATGGCAGCCGTTGGTGACATTGGAATCGGTGAAGATGGTCTTGTACACATTGGTCCCGTCGGGGTTGCGGAGCGGAATGCTGGCAAGTCCGTGGACTTGTGAGTACATGAACGTGTAGTTGTAGTTTGCGTTGCCCGGCCAGTCGTAGTCCGAGGTGTAGAAGCCGAGGTTGTCGCTGAGCGTGATGTATTTGTTTATCTTGAACTCAAGCTTGCTGCGGAGGTTGTACTTGTTGTACTTGTCCGGACGCACACGGAATGTTCCTTCCTTGTGCTCGTAGCCGCCGGAGAGGTAATATTTGAAAAACTCCGAACCGCCTGACACTGAGATGTTGTGCTGGGTGAACGGATTCACTGTCGTATAAAGCGACTTGTACCAGTCGGTATTGCAGTAGTAGATATAGCTCATTCGTCCGTTCCTCATCTCCTGGAGCACCCAAGGTCTTTCAGGATTCTCGGTCTTGTCGTTGCGGCGGATGTAGAGCTGGTGCATATCCTCCTCGGTATAATGGGTGTAGTTCGTGCCGTTGGTGGCAAAAGTGAAGAGGTCATTGATATAGACAGAGTCATAACCCCTCGACTCATAGTCGGTACGTGTGGTCGGGACAGAGAATCCGCCGTTGCCGCTGTAGCGTACGACCGGTTTTCCCTTGCTGTCCTTGCCGCTCTTGGTGGTTATGAGAACGACTCCGAATGACGCGCGTGCTCCGTAGATGGCTGCGGAAGAAGCGTCTTTCAGAACGGACACGGACTCCACGTCATGAGGATTGACCTTGGCCATGTCGCCCTCGACACCGTCGATGAGCACGAGCGGAGAGCCGCCGTTGATGGAGTTGTAACCACGGATGTTGATGGAAGCGACATCGTCAGGCGAACCGTTGGATGTGGACACGAACATTCCGGGAACAGAGCCCTGAAGCATGTGGGTAAGTGTCGGAGAGGTCCTGTTGTCGAGTTCCTTGGAAGTGACGGTGGAAACCGCTCCGGTAAGATTCACCTTCTTCTGCACGCCGTATCCGACCACGACGGTCTCCTGAAGGTTCATCGCATCCTCGGTCATATAGACCGTAATATTGTCCTGCGCCGGCTGCACTGTCTGTCTCACTGTCGAATAGCCGAGACAGACGAATTCGAGAGTCACGGCTTCCGACGGAACGGTCAATGAAAATGCTCCGTTCATGTCGGTCACGACTCCGTTCGAAGGAGACGACATCACTGTAATGCCCATAAGAGGCTGCTTTGCCGCATCGAAGACCTGTCCGCTGACAACTCTCGTCTGAGCAAATGCCCCAAGACTGCACAGAAGCAGTGCGGACATCAGGAAGATTTTATGTAACGCTTTGTGGTACATATAGTTATTTGTTTGGTTATTGTTATTCTGCTATAAATGAAGCCACTCTGTTGTAGCCGAACGCCTCGTCCCAGACTCCCTTGTTCGCGAAACGCACGCTGAAATCAGGATTGTCATGAAGTTTCGGATCAATGTCGGGAAGGTTTATGAAGAGCGTATAGCTCTCGCCTTTTTTCAGACCTTCCGGCAGCACAAGTGTCTCATCATATTCATAATGCCTGCAGCCCTTCCAGTCACGCGGATCCTTTTTCGAGACATAGACATATTTTTCCGTCCAGTCATTGTCATTGCGGAGAATGAATTCGAGTTTGCGTTCATTGATCAGAGACGCGAAGCCATAGTTGGTCAGACAGTATTTCATCAGGAACTCTCCCCCGGCAGTGAAATGTCCGAAGAACGATGCTCCGTTCAGCACGAAACGGTAACCGACACGTGAGGTGAGGTCCGTGTGGCACTTGTTCTGCTTCCAGTAATCCACGATTTCACCGTTCCATATGCGGAGATAGGAAAGATGGAAATCGCGCATGTGCTTGTTCGCATAGCCGCACTCACAATACGTATAGTCTCGCTGGAAGCAGGACTCGCCACCGATGGTCGTATAATTGCCCTCCGTGCGGAGCAGCTTCTTGTCAGGCGTGCCGCCGTATGTTCCTCCGTCCGTGGAATTGACGAAATAACAGTCGCAATGGTTCGTAAGGCGGGAGCCGTAGTCACCATTGAAAGCGGTCGTGACGTTCACGGTGTCGGCAAGTTTGTACTGGCGGCCGAGAATGTAGCTCATGGCGCTGCGTTTCTGGCCGACAGTGCGGACTGCCACCATCCTGTCTTTCGGGAAACTGTCCAGAAGCGCCTTCACGATGGTGCCCTTCTGCTCGTCCGTCTTGATGTTGGTGGTAGTGTGCCATTCTCCATAGACGCCCACAAATCCGGCCTGAAGCACATAGATCACATCCTTGTACTCTTCCCAGATAGGAGCGAGCTGCTGAATATGCCTGAGAAGCTGAGGAAGGTCAGGTTCCATCATCTCGGCCTTGTCGCTCCACGAATAAGCGTGGCGCAGAACGACTTTGCATCCGGCCTCACGTTCACGCTCGAAATGGGTACGGAGCACGGCGAGAGCCTCTTCCGGAATGTCGCAACGCAGGTAGTCGCAGAAATAGACTCCGAGATAATGCAGGGTACAGTTCAGGCTTCGGCAAGTCTTGAGGCGTGCCACAGTGAATGGCTGAGGTACATTGCCATCCTTGAAATGGTATTCCATCTGCTCATAGGAACCGCGCTCAGGGGAACAGAATTCCGCTTTCTCATACTGATAAGTCAGCGTGTAGTCAAACGGAGGCTTAGGAGCCTTGAAACTCTCCACCGTCCCATCGAATTCGTCAAGACGCCAGCCTGCGAACGGGTCGAAGTCCAATATGGTCTCTCCCCCATTCTCAGGATTCACGTCCTTCTGACACGACACTCCGGTGAATGCAAGCGCGATGAGCAGAACCGTCATCGCTATTTTATTTGTCAATGCCATATTTTATTCAGCCTTGAATGCTGCGATTCTGTTGTATCCTGTAGTCTCGTCCCAGACGCCACGGCTCGCAACCCTCACGCTGTAGGCAGGATTGTCATGAAGATTCGGGGCAATGTCAGGAAGGTTCAGCCAGAGGGTATAGTTCGCACCCGGCTTCAGGGTTTCAGGAAGCGTCAGTTTCTCGTCCCATTCGTAATGATGACAGCCTTTCCAGTCACGCGGATCCTTGTCTGAGACAAAGACATACTTCTCGGAAGGGTCAGCGTCATTGGTCAGAATCAGCTCGATCTTCCTTTCATTGATAAGAGACGCGAAGCCATAATTGGTCAGACACATCTTCATCAGGAAGTCGCCGCCGGCAGTGAATTTGCCGAAGAAGGACGAGCCGTTGAACACGAAACGGTAGCCGATACGGGTAGAAAGGTCCTTGTTGCAGCCGTTGTTCTTCCAGTAGTCCACGATGGCATAGTGGTTTGAGAGGTAGGACCAATGATACTGGCGCAGGTGCTTGTTGGAATACTCGCAGTCGCAGTATGTGTAGTCACCCACGAAACAGGACTCGCCACCGACAGACACATAATTGCTCTCGGTACGGAGAAGTTTCTTGTCAGGTGTTCCGCCGAATGTTCCCGCATCATTGCCATTCACGAGCACGCAGTCATTGTGGTTGCCGAGACGGGAATTGTACGAGCCGTCAAATGCGGTCGCAGCCGTAATCGTATCGGCGAGGGCGTATTGGCCGTCATTGATATACTTCATGACGAGTCTCTTGTGGCCAGGGGTGCGCAGGGCAATCTGCCTGTCTTTCGGGGTATGGTCGAGATAGCACTTCACCAATTCGCCTTTCTGTGCATCCTTGGTGATGTTGGTGAGCGTGTGCCATTCTCCATAGACTCCGATGAATCCGCCCTGGAAAACATAGATCACGTCCTTGAACTCATTCCAGATAGGAGAAAGCTGCTCGATATGGCGCTTGATCCATTTGAGTTCAGGCTCCTGCACAGGCCATTTGTTGTCCCATGAGTAGGCATGTCGGAGAATCACTTTCGTTCCGGCCTGACGTTCGAGAGTGAAATGAGTGCGGAGAATCTCGAGAGCTTCCTGAGGAATGTCGGACTCGAGGTAGTCACAGAGATATACTCCGAGGTAGTGCAGCGTACAGTTGGTCGTCTTGCAGGAGACGAGACGCTCGAGCGTATATGGCTTAGGGAAGCCCTTGGTAGCCACGTCCTTGAAATGGTACTCAAGCGGGGCATAAGGTCCGCGCTCCGGGTTGCAGAACTCGTCCTTGTCGTACTCGTAGGTGATGGTGTACTCGAACGGCGCCTCAGGAGCCTTGAAACTCTCCACCTTGTTCTCCAGTTCGCTGGCAATCTCCCACCCAGCCTTCGGATCGAAGCCTCCCGTCTGGGTGCCGTCACCTTCAGTAACACTTTCTTTCTGGCATCCTGAAATCAATGCCACGCTCAGCAATGCCGCTATATAAATTCTGTTCGTCATTGTTTCAATGTTGTAAATTATTATTCTGCAAGTCTGAAATATGGAATCCTGTCAAGTGGAACATTTATCTTGACTGTCTGTCCGCCGGTGTATTCCTTTCCGTCATCCGCAATCCATCTGCCTTCAGGAAGGATGACTTCACGCTCACGTCCCGGATTCACCATCGGAGCCACGAGGATGTCAGAGCCTATCATGAACTCATCCTTCACGCCCGAGAGCCCCTGGTGAGGGAAATGAAATTCGAGAGGTGTCACTACCGGCTCACCCGTCTTGGAAGCCCTGATTATCAGAGACTTGATTTCAGGCAGGAGTTTTTCCCTGATCTTCACCGACTTGAGCACTGCATCGAGATGTTCCTTGTCGAGAATGCGCCATGGAGCCACGGAGAACTGCATCATCGGCATCAGGGCATGAGTCTGTGCAGAGCGGACGATGAGGTCCTGGTCTATCGGACATCCCGGAAGGAACGAAGCGAAACTGCCGCCTCCGATCATGTCCGGACAGGAATACCAGTAACCCATAAGGTTGGTCGCCATCATCTCAGGAATGAGGACCTGGACCGCTTCCCAGTTGTGAGCCTTGTCATGAAGACGCTGCACGATGGCCTTGCCGCCGTCACGCCAAGAGGCACGGTATTCATTGTACGGATACTTGTCGGCATAGTCAGCAAATGCCTGGCAATACTCGTAGGCCTGCAGATTGCCCATTGTACGGGAATCCTGCGGGAAGAGGTTGAAGTCACCTGCATCGAACTTGAATCCATCTACGCCATAATTCTTGCAGAGATTGTCAAGCTGCCGGTCAAACCACTTGACAGTCTGAGGATTGGAAAGGTCGAGCTCGGCAGAATAGCCGTTCCACCACTCCACAGGATAGACTCCCGCGCCTTTCTTTCCGACAAATCCGCCGAAAGAATTGATTTCAGCCCAGATCTGATACTGGTCCATGCTGACAAACGGGCACACCCAGAGCATAAGTTTGAATCCCATACGGTGAAGCTCATCCGACATGGCCTTCGGGTCAGGGAAACGCCCCGGGTGAAACACCCATTTACCGTAGTCTTCCTGCCACGTGTCGTCAATCATGATGATGCCGGCCGGAAGTCCGTTACGGATTATGCCGCGTGCATATTCAAGCACGTCTTTTTGGTTTTGGTTGTACTGTAGTTCTATCCAGGTATTGTACTGCGGACATTCGAAGAACTCCGAAGGAGGAAGCTTACCGTCCGCAGGGAAAAATTCACGCTCGCCGAAGCGGTATGCGTCCGCGAGAGTCTTGCCGACAATGCCGGTCTCTATCTTCGCAAGCGCATTCTCCACAATAAGCACATTTCCGTCAATATGGAAATCATAAGGTGCATCAGACCAGACATAGCGTCCGTCGCTTGTTATCAACAACGGCATTATCTGGTTTCCGCTGTTCTGGCTGAAGGTGGTCTTGAAGCCGTCCTTGTAAGGCATGAACTTGCCGTCGGCAATGCGTCCGCCCCATACCTGCTCGTCCTCGTTCAGGACAATGCGGGTAGAATAAACCGCAGGAGCGTCAAGTGCCTTCTCGATTTCCTTCACTGACAATGTTCCCTTCACCTTTACCATCTTCTTGTCGGAAATGAGGTAGAGGGACGGCACCAGACGGCTGTCGAATGCATTTTCATAACGCACCAGCTGTCTGGAGTCGATATAGTTCGCCCAGTCTTTCAGGACAGCTGACTTGGCGGCGAACTCGTCATTGTTTTCTCCGATATAGAGAGAAATGAGACGGAGTTTGTCGTCTGAGGCAGCCTTTTTGAGCACTGATGAATTCACGGCTTCTTCCATCAGTTTCGTGCAGGCCTTGCAGTCCTCACCATAGATGAGAATGACGGCCTGACGGTCCAGAAGGCGATGAAGCGATGTCTCGTCACAATTGTTGTCGCTTATAGGGAGGTCGATCACTTCGCTGCCCACTGCATTGGCCTGAAGCAGATGCCTTTTCCAGTCCATACGTCTGTAGTCCGTGGACATCAATGACGTGCAACGGGCCTCGCGGTCGAGGATGCGGAGATAGAGCTCGTCGTCACGGAGCGGTGAATCCACCTGATAGAACGTCTGTTCCATCGCATCCGAGAAGACGATGAAAGTTCCGTCCTGCTCTGCAGCAGTAAGGCTGTCAACGGTGGTATAGACTCTGTCAATGAGCCTGTACGCTTCGTCAGGATCGGCTGTTGAGAGTTTTTTGGCAAATCTTTCGAACTGTTTCTGCGACATCTGCCAGCAGTTGCCTTCTTTATGGAAATCGAGGGAGACCTCGCTGTTGCAGCCGACTGCCGCAACAAGCGAGATACCCAACATATATAAAAGCCTTGTGAATTTCATATAATGCGCCTGTCTGTTCTTTAGTTGTTCAGTTTGATGGTGCTTCCGACTGCATCAGGGGTGTTGGAGTAACCGCTGACACCGTCTTCATACATAAATATTCCGAGCTTGAGTTCTGTCAATCCCTTGAGTCCGAGACGTTCACGCTCGATGATGAAACTGTAACGGAAAGTCTTGTCCTTCCATTCTCCCTTTCCGGTAGCGAAGTTCTGCCAGTCTGAAGTGCCGGCCTTCACGTCACCGAAGCCGCCGTTCTTGCCTTCCGTGATGGAAGGGCTCCAGGTTTCAGGAGTGATGGTATAGGCAGGACGGGTCTTGGTCTCAGGGTCGAAAGAATCTGAAGGGAAGATGTAATGTCCCCATCTGTCCTTCCACCCGAGAGCCTTGTCTTCATCGCTCAGAGGGCGTTTGCAGGAGATGATTCTTCCGTTCAGGACAGTTTCCCAGCAAGTGCCCACCGGCCAGCCGATTCCCTGTCCTGACTCTACACCGTCGAGGTCGAGTCCGATGGCCAGCTTGCTGATGAAACCAGGGCAGAACTCATAGTAGTCGCCGTTCTTGAAATAGAGATTGTCAGTGTCAGGAACTTCGATATAGCCGTAAACATAGTCTGCGTCGGAATCGAACTTGATCTTGGTGTTGCCGCGGTTGTTGCCAGGGTTTGTAATCGGGGTGTAGTCCACATTGGCCCAGTCGTTTACGCCACGAAGCTTCCTGTAGATAGCTGTCTCGTCGAAAGCTGGGGAATCGGCATTCTTGAGGTTGAGCCTGTAACCGCCCCTGTCAGGATTGGTAAGGTTCGCTCCGACGATTCCCTTGCCGTTGTCGAAATTGACACCGACCACCGTCTTGGTAGCGTCAGCCAGTCCTACGACTTTACGGTCGATCACGAAGGTATATTTGAATACAGAAGCGGAGAAACTGCCTTCACCATATCCTGCAGGAGAGCTTGTGGTCACTTCCGCACCATATTTCTCTCCGTCTGCGGATGTCTGGCTATGCAGGCCAGGTGTCCACACAAGGTTTTCGCCGACTTCGCCATAGACTGACACGTCGAAGAATTTGTATAGGGTGAAGAGCCATCCGCCGCCCTGGGTTCCATTCTGGTTTCCGTCTGTGTCAAGCCAGATTCCGAGGTTCTTCAGCATAGACAAATCCTCGTCTCCCTTGGACTCGATATAGCCGTAGATGTAGTCGAGGTCGGAAGTGAGACGGATGCAGCTGATGTTGTGTTTCCACTGCGTTCTGTCATATTCCTTGTCTGTGGCAGTGTAGGCCGGTGAAGGGGCAGGAAGATAAGCCATCTCCGACTCCCACCATGAGAGCGGTTTCAATGCTGTCTTAAGCTTCACATTAGGGTCTTCCTGAGGTTTTTCTTCAACGGTAACTGCCGTGAATGCATCACGTGAAATCTCCACTGCCGTCTCACAGGTTACGGTTTCAGCATCAGAAAGGGTGATGGTGTAGCCGCCTGTAAGGTTTGCAGGAAGTGCTGTCACGTAATAGGTCTTGCCTACTTCAAATCCGGCTGCAGGGGCATTGACCTTTATCTCCGAGATGCTCTGCTCTGCAGGGGTCGCAGCAGGTTTGCCTGTGGCATCGAGGGCTACGGAAGCTTTTCCGGCTATCTTCTCGCCATTGGCAGCCTTGAAGGTGAAGGATGTGATGCCTGCTCTCTGGAAGGTGACAGCTACGCCGCCGCATACTGCGGAGAATTTGAGTGAGCTGTCCCCGGATTTGGCAACGAGCGGCCAGCAGGTTTCGGCTGCAAACGAGCCTTCCTGCGCGGTCTGTGTCTCAGGCACTGTGACTGTGAACGCCGTACCGTCGAATGCGGAGGCCGTCGCAGCTGGATAAACTGCCCATTTCTCCACTGCAGGAACTTCTGCAGGCTTTTTCGGGTCAATGAGAAGGCTCATCCTGCCCTTGAATGTGGCGCTCGTGCCTTCGCCTGCGGATGTGAATTCGCTCACTTCCGTCTTGCTGTCAGCAGTATAGAATACGGAGATCTTGTCGCCGCTTTTCCATGTGACTTTGCCGTCGGAGAATGTGGTCTTGGTAAGTGCCTCGATTTCACCTGTCAGTTCGACATCGGTCATCTTGTATGTGGCCTCCCCCTCGTCCGGTTTCTCAGGAGTCACCGGCGTTTCAGGCTCCAACGGCGTGTTGCCCGGCTTTTCCGGCTCCTCCTGCGGTTTCTCACATCCCGCCATAAGCGCGATGCAAACCATCGCTGCCGCTATAATGTTTCTCTTCATGCTTTCTGATGATTAGTTGTTGAGTTTGATGGTGAAGCCGGTAGAACTAGGCATACATACGTAGCCATTATGTTGATAGTTAAACGCGATGCCAATATTTAACTCGTCATAGTTCAGCAAACCAAGTTTTTCTTTATCTAGAACAAATGAGTACTCAAAAACATGCGTGCTTTCATTCCAAGATCCCTTACCTATAGCAGCATCACTTATATCCAATAGCACATTAGAAACCCAATCACTATATATTTTTGAGCTCATATCATAAACTTTAGGATTCCATGTATTAGGAGTAATGACATATTCTGGCCTATAGTCAGTCGTACTACTTGTTTTTACTGCAGCAATACCATTTGTCCAACCCAGAGAGTTCCAAGTTTTAAAATCAGTTATTTTTGTACTAGCACAAGAACCTGCAAGAACAGTATCATAGCCATCATAATCAAATTTCACCCAACCACCATTAGGTCCCTGTCCTTCAGTAATACCATCTCGATCTAAACATAAGGCAAAATTGCGAAGAATGGCTGGCCAAAATTCAGAGCCGTACATCATCTCATCCGAATTTACCTTGAAATACCCATAGATATGAAAGGCATCACAAGAAAACTTCACCACAGAATTACCTTTATCGTAACCATTTTTATTACAAACTTGTTCAACAATCGCCTCTGAACGCCAATAGTCAAAATCTTTAACATATTTCGATATATTGTACGTAATTACAGTTTCAAGGTCTGAGTTTTTAAGCGGCACAATATAACCAGCTCTATCTGGACATGTCAAATAACTACCACTTGAAAAATTAACACTATCGAAGCAGATTCCTACAACTGCACTTGAAGCATTTCTTAATCCAACAATACGTCTATCAATGATAAAAGAATACTTAAACACACCATTTTCAAAACTTCCCTCTCCATATCCGGCATCAGATGCCGTCGCCTCAGCTTTTCCACAAGATGGTGTTGCCCCTGGAGCTCCTGTCGGATTCGGATAGAATTTTGTTTTCCAGATCATATTGCCATCTGCGTCCACACCACCGTAAACAATTTTATCAAAATGAGGATAAGCATTAAATAACCAGCCGCCGATTCCATTATTTGGGCCATCTACATCAAGCCAAATTCCCAAATTCTTGAACTTTGACAAATCGGTCGTTCCAGTATATTCAACATATCCATACAGATAATTGGCATCAGATTCAAAACGAATACAGTTCAAATTGTATTTCCACTGATACTGGTCACCTTTCACAGCAGCATGAACAGGCGCAACCATGTAATCCTTATTCTCATCCCACCACGAAATCGGCTTGAGGTTTGCCTTGATGTCCGCATATGTGTCAGGAGCATCCTTGCTGTCAAGCACACCGAAAACTGAGCGCTTGATGGCGATGGAAGAGGAGCCGCCGAATGACTTGCCGTTGGAAAGTGTTACGGTATAGCCACTTGCAAGTGTTGCAGGGAATGCGGTCATATAGTACCATTTGCCGACCTCAAAACCGCCGGCCGGGGCATTGACCGTAATCACTGAAACGGCTGATTTGTCGGTTGTTGCAACAGGGTTGCCGTCGGCGTCGAACGTAACGCTTGCTGTACCGGCGATCTTGGCTCCTTTGGCGTCAAAGGTAAATGAGGTGATGCCCGGAGTCTGGAAAGAGACTTTCACGCCGCCGCATACAGCCTTGAATGAAAGCGCTGCAGTAAGGTCAGATGTCTTGGCCACGACAGGATACGCACCTTCCATGAATGAGCCCTCTACAGCCGTCTGCTCGGATGGTACAGTAACATTGACAGAAGTCCCGTCGGAAGCGTCAGCTGTTGTAGCCGGATAGACTGCAAGAGCGGAAACCGTAGTCAGGTCCGTATCTTCAGCAGGAAGAGAGAGGCTGCCGGCGAACTTTGCAGAAGCAGCCGGTATGTAATTCTTGGATGTGAACACACTGTGACCTGTTTTGCCCTCTACGGTGTAGAACAGACTGATTTTGTCAGATACTGACCACCAGTGCGCATTGTATTCGGTCATCACGGTCTTGGTCGCATCTGCAGCGGCAGAAGCCGTCAGTTCGACTGCGACCTCCACCTGTGATGGAGCTTCTGCAACTTCCTGTTTCTGGCAAGAAGCAAATGCCACGAGGCAAGCTGCTGTATAGATTATATTTCTTTTCATGATGTTTCTTCAATTATTGGTTATCTTATTCCACGGCATCAGATTACCATTCCTCAAATTCAGGAGACTCCAGATAACTCTTGTCTTCCATCTTATGGTCGTAACCACTCGGAATCGTAGCAAATCCACCCTCAGTAGTGAAAACAAGTACATTCACCTCAGGTCTGCAATACTCTTTTGTATTCATAAATTATTGGTTATTAGTTTATTGATTATTCAGTTTCAAGCGGAATCCGGCACGGTCAGGTATAATGGCATAGTCATTCATACCGCCTTCGTCGAAGGTTATGCCGATGCCGATTTCCTCCATTTCACGAAGTTTCAGACGGGTACGGTCGATGGTAAATGTGTATTTGAAGATACCGTTTGCGAACTCGCCGCGTCCAGTACCGATATTGGACCACTCTTCCATAGACGTGATGGTGTTGCCGAAGTTGTCTCCGCCTGCAGATACGTCGCTTGCCTGCGGATTCCAGACAGAAGGCTCATAGGCCGTAGCGCATTTGCCGCGCAGAAGTATATTGAAGCCCTTGTAGTTACAGAGGAACCATCCGCCGCCCTGTCCTTCACGCTTGTCGTCCGTGTCGAGCCATACACCGAGGTTGTTCAGGATATTGGTTCTGTCCGTCCACTTGTCGCGGTCAGCAGTATTGACCTCCACATAGCCGTAGATATAGTCGGCATCGGAAGTGAGTTTGGTGATTTTAGCACCGCGCTCGAATTTCACTTCCTGGTGCGGAAGCGCATCAAGATTGTCGAAGAAGGAGAATTCCTTCACATTGGACAAGATCTTGGACTCGTCGTAAGTGTCCTCTACTTCTTCCGGAAGTTCCGGCTGAGGAAGAGGCGTAATCGGTGGAAGCGGCTGTTCTATTTCGGTTTTGGACTTGTCGCAGCCAGGGAAAACAGCAAGCGTCATCACCGCAAGAGATACGGTGATGAGCCTGCCAAACCCATATGAAGTATTGAATTTCATATTTTTCAGATAGTGTTGTTTGTCAATGTCGGATTAGCGTGGATTCTGAGGAATACCTGTCACGAGGATTTCCTTCTTAGGGATCTGGTAGCGCAGACGGAGATCGTCGTACTTGACGACTTCCCACGGCTGACGGCCTGCATATCTGCGGTCAATGTCCTTCTTGTTTCTCTGGAGGTCGAACACGCGGAAGCCTTCGAAGCAGAGTTCGAGACGGCGCTCATCCAGAACTACATCCAGAACGGTTTCATAGCCGCGCTCCTTGTAGTTGGCGAGTGTGAACATGGCCTCGTCGGAAAGCCCTGCACGTTTTCTGATGACGTTCACGTCGTCAAGCGCTTTCTGGTCTTCGCCCAGGTGAGCATAAGCCTCTGCACGGTCGAGAATGAGTTCGCCCCAACGGATGAACGCAGGAGATGAAAGGTTCGTGAGCTGGCCTTCCTGGCAAGAGAACTTCTTCATATAGTTCAGCGGATAGACATTTCCGCCACCGCCGATACGGCATCCGAGTGAATCAGTAACAGTGACATACTGCTTGGTGCCATCGTGGGTCGTGATGTAGTATTTCGGGTAGGTATTGACAATCTCGGTCTCTACTTCGTGCTTCATGGAGCGCTCTGTTTCACCCTCGAACCAGTATTCAGTGCAGGTCCACTTGCCTGTAGCCTCATTGAAGACAGGATTACGGTCAATGTTGTTCTCATAGTGCGCATCACCTGTCGGAATCGGCCAGTAAATCATCTTGGCTCCGGTCTTGGACTTATGCATCTGGTCGAGCATCGTAAGGCGCTTATCCTCAGGATATCTCCAGAAGAGATCGAGGAGTGGCTGAGACCAATAGATCTCTGCCCATCCTGAACCGTCGCCAGGGTCACCCTGACACCAGTACATTGAACCGAGAACTGCGGACTGGCCTGCAATGTCAGTGGTATTGTCAATGAGACCTACGCACCAGAGGACTTCCTTGGACTCCTTGGTGAACTGGAAAAGGTGCTCATAGTCAGGGTCGAGCATTGAAGAAGGCTCTGCGCCAGCAAGCATCTCACCCACCATGTTTATACAGTCCTGGTCACGTCCTTCATAGAGATAGAGACGGGCGAGAAGGCCCTGTGCGGTAGCCTTGCTGATGTAGCTGTTGTTGCCGCGTCTTGTGCCGCCGTCCATACATGCCACGGCCGCCTTGAGGTCAGCCTCCACCTGGTCATAGACCTGTTTTACGGTGGCGCGGGTCGTACCGCTTTCACCTGTGTTTATGATCACGCCCGGCTCAGAGCCGTTGCTCCACACATAAGGGAAACTGAACACCTGGCAGAGGTTCATGTGGGCGAATGCTCTCATGACGAGGTTCTCTCCCTTGATATGACGAAGTTCAGCATCGCCAGTATCGTCCGGTATCATATTGATAAGCACTGATGTAGCGTAGCATATCTTGTAGGATATGAACCAGAAGTACTCGGTATTGGTATCAGTAGCCGAGTCATCGAGTGTGGAATCGAGGAACAGAGGGTCAGTACTCTTTCCTGACATCAGGGTATTGTCACCCTTGAACTCGTTGAGCTGGAAGAGGTGACGGACATAAGTGTTGCCGACGGTGAAGAATCCGCCGTAGTCCAACGCCGCCTTGAAAAGGGCGTAGTTACCGTCAGTGGCCACTCCGGCATTCTCGACATTCTGCATGCTTCCGGACGAAACCTTGTCGTACGGGAAGAACTCAAGATTGCAGGAAACCGCTGTTATCAGCGTGGCAATCAGCAATATATATTTTTTCATGACTGCTTTCATTAAAATTTAACGTCAACTCCAAGAGAGAATACGCGGGACACAGGATAGTTGTAGCTGAAAAGTCCCTTTACACCTACCTCAGGGTCCATTCCGGAGAATTTGGTGAATGTGTAGAGGTTGTCACCTGAGAGGAAAATCCTCAGTCCCTGAAGATGCATCTTCCTCAGCACATTGGCAGGAAGAGGATAGCTGATGGTGACATTCTTGATACGCAGATAGCTGCCGTCCTCGAGATAACGTGAAGTAACCTCATTTGAAAGACGGTTTCCTCCGAGTCTTGCGCGAGGATGCGTAGCCTTGTCACCCTTCTTGGTCCAGCGGCTCCATCCGAGGCCGTTGTCGATGGACATGAAGTTATAGTCGATGTAGGCTCCGTCCGAGTCCACATAACGGCGTGAGTCATTGAAGACCTTGTTGCCATAGTTGAACTGGAGGTTTGCGCTTATCTCGATGCCATAGACATTGAAAGTATTGAGAAGACCACCGACAAGTTTAGGCTGAGCATTGCCGACAATCTGGTTGTCATTGGTGAGGTCGAGCTTGTTGGTAGGCTCGGTACCTGTGACATTGCCGTTCTCATCCTTGATCAGGTGTTCCCAGAGAGGGTCGCCGGTCTCAGGATCCACGCCCAGCCACTTCGGCATATACCAGCTGTAGAGTGCCTCGCCTTCGCGGTAAATCTGGTTACCCTGTGAACTTGAAGACATGATGTCCTCGTGGTCAGGAAGATATACGACAGTATTCTTGTTATGTCCGAGATTGAGGGTGGTAGTCCACTTGAAGTTCTTGCGGTTGAAGTTGTTGGAGGTCAATGTGAGTTCCACACCCTTGTTGCTTACCTTGCCGACATTTTCAGTTCTGCGTGAGAAGCCGGAGCTGAGGGCGAGAGGGACATCGAGGAGAAGATCCCTGTTAAGGTTACTGTAAACATCGATATTGAGGGTGAGGAAATTGCGGAACGACACATCGATTCCGAGGTTTCTCATCACCGCTGTCTCCCAATGGAGGTAAGGATTGGCTACTGTTTCAGGATAAGCTCCCTGAACTCCCTGATACTGAAGTCTTTCGTTGAATCCGTAGATATCGAGGTACTTGTAGTTTCCGATATTGGAGTTACCGGTAAGACCATAGCTTGCCCTGAGTTTGAGGAAGGAGACGACATCCTGGGACTTCATGAAATCCTCATTGGAGATGAGCCATGCGAAAGAGCCTGCCGGGAAGTAGCCGACCTTGTTCTTAGGTGCAAAAACTGAAGAGGCATCTGCACGGAATGTGGCATTGAAGAAGTAACGCTCGTTATAGGAGTACTGCGCCTGGGCGAAAAGTGACCAGGAAGCAGCCTCTGTCTTGGTTCCGTAGATGTTCTCAGGCTTGGTTCCGTTGATCACCTGCATTCCGTTCTTGAGGCCTGAGGTGACAACGTTCATATACTCGTAGTCGCTGCAGCCGTATTCATGGCCGAGGAGGGCATTGACACTATGGACATTCTTGAATAACTTATTGAATTTAAGGATGCTGGTAGTTCCGAAAGAGTGGCCCCAAGTGAGTCCCTGACTGATCTGTCCATCCGGCCAGCTCTTGCTTTTCGCCTCCGGTGTGGTGACGCTCTTGTAGAAAGAGTCGTCTGAGGAGTAGCGGTTTGTAGTGGAGATGGAGAGGTAATCGGTGATGTCCCAAGACAGGCGAAGGTCACCGATGAAGCTCTTCGATGTCGAATACGGGTTAGGATTCATTGACGATGCGAAGAGAGGGTTGTTCGCCTCGCGGCCATACCAGGTCTTTCCGTTGTCAGGACGCACGGCAGAGTCAATGTAGATGTATTTTCCGGTGCGCTCATCGTAAGGGTTGTTCCACGGAAGCTGATAATAACATCCGAGTCCGTGCCCGGTGATGGTCTTGGACTGGGTGTAGTTCACGCGGGCCGTAAGATTTACGCCTTTCACGAGTTCTGCGCCGACTTCCACCTTGCCGGAAAGTTTGTTGTACTTGGATTCGCGCTGGGTTCCGTTCTCGTCATACCAGTCCAGACTGGTGAGGAAAGTGATTTTCTTGAGGTTGGCGGAAGCTGATGCGTAATAGTTCTGGGTAACTCCCAGACGGCGTGCGTCATCCAACCAGTCGAAATCCTGGTTGCGGAGTTCCTTCGGATAAGCCTTCATTGAAGCTTTGGAAAGAATTGACGAATAGAAGTTATAGAGCTCGTTTGCGTTGAGAACGCGGAAGCGTCCGGTCAAAAGCTGTTTGAGGCCGACCTGGGCCTTGAAGTTCACAATCGGGTCCTGTCCTGCCTTGGCATGCTTGGTGGTGACGACGATTACACCGCCGGAACCGGAAGCACCATAGATACCGGTAGAACCTGCATCCTTCAGGACTGTGATGCTCTCAACATCGTTAGGGTTGAATGTACCTCCTGCTACTCCGTCCACGACATAGAGAGGGTCTGAACCGGCTGCAATACTGCCAGTTCCCCTGATCCGGATGGTGGCTGAGGAGCCTGGAGCACCTGAGGAATTGGTAACCTGGACGCCGGCGATCTTGCCCTGGAGCATTGATCCCAGGTCTGGAGTCGTGACGTCGCGAAGCTTGTCTCCCTGCACAGTGGTGACCGCGCTGGAGAGCTCAGCCTTTTTCATTGACGAGTAACCTACCATCACGACTTCATCGAGCGTGTTGATGTCGGATTCCATTGTCGCATTGACTACAGAACGGCCGTCCACATCGACTGAAAGGTCTTTATAACCGAGGTAACCGAGAAGGAGTGTAGCATCTGGAGCTACTTCTACAGTGTACTTTCCATCCACGTTTGTGATGACGCCTTTGGAAGTTCCCTTTACTGCTACGCTGACACCCACAAGTGGCTCACCAGTAGCTTTATCCGTGATTTTTCCGGACACGCGCTGCTGCGCAACCGCCTCCACAGAAAATGTAAGGAGGCATAAGGCCAGCAATGTACTGACCTTACTAAGCAATAAGGATTTCATTTAGCTATTTATTAGTAAATAGTCGTGAAAATATGGTTTTATCTCATAGAACCGTCGGCGAAGGCATACTTGAAGCCATCCACCTTGTTCCAAGCTCCACGAGTGAAGTCAGGCACCTCGACAGGAGCGCAGCCGTTCTCGATGGAAATGGAACCGAGTTCACCGATGCCCAGGCGACAGCCATTGTCGAGATGAGGCTCCGTCAGCTGACCGGACTGGAGAGGGAGAAGC
>OJAM01000067.1_pt1 | contig 48912 bp, 39 predicted proteins | sample 1589071 | NCBI WGS metagenome assembly OJAM01 (sample SAMN03283243) | human gut metagenome | biome: human-associated habitat; material: feces | host: Homo sapiens | place: Peru | collected 2012
CTTCGCTGATGGCGGTGGTGATGTTGCTGCTGCCGTTGAGGTTGAGGGGGAATACCACAAATCTTGTGCTTGGGGCAAAATCAGCAGCCTCACCTACCACTACAAATCCGTAGTGGCAACTCCAACAAATTTAACAATTATCCCCCAAAAATCGAAAAACTACCCCATTTCACCGATTTTTAGGCAATGTGTGAGTAGGAACCGCATGGGTTAGTCGTCTTCGCCTACGAGGGCGCGGAGTTCACGGAGTTCGCTGTATGCCATTTTTAGGATGGCGTTGTCGATGCTGATATATTCTTCCACGGGGCGGCCTTCGTCTTGCAGCGAGTGGGCGAAAAGCCAGTCGTAGGTGTCTTTCAGATAAAAGGCGCGTGCGAGTGCGCCATGCGATGCGCCGGGCAGCCAGTCGAAACGCAGACGCGAGGTGAGTTGCTTCTCCTGAAGCCCTGCCACCACCTTTTTCGACTCGTTCACGCCCACAGCGCGGTCGGCAGTGCCGTGAATAATCCAAAATGGGAGTTCGCCCAGCCCGGTCTGGTCCTTCAGGTAGCAACCGCCACACAGTGCCATTGCCGCCGCAATCTTGTCGGGGTAAGTGCCGGCAAAGTCCATCGTGCCGTAGCCACCGAGACTCATTCCCAGCACATATATGCGGTTGGCGTCCACCTTGTAGTTCGCCTCCATCCATTCAATGATGTCCATCAGTTTCGATGGCTTCCACGCCTCGCCCGGATTCTGCGGAGCAATCACAAACGCCGGCATATTCATACCCTTTTTAATGGCGTCGAGTGTGCCGTAGCGAAGCACTTGGTTAAGGTTGCGACCGCACAGCGAGCGACCGTGCAGAAACACCACAATCGGTTGCGCCTTGGTGCCGTCGTAGCCGTCGGGCGTATAAATCCAGAAAGGATAACCGTTTTCGGCAATGCGTTCGTGGGTTTTCATCGTGCCCTCTGCCATGCCGCCGAAAGCAATGGCAAAAATTGATAATATGGTGAGAATTAATCGTTTCATAAAGCATTTACGTTTTCTTTCCGACGGCAAAGTTAGCAAAAATTCAGATACGGTGTTCACTTTTTCCTGTTGTTTCGGGGGTGGTGCATCAGAATCTCCTCTCGCAGACGAGTGCGGTCGATGTGCACATATATCTCGGTGGTGGTGATGCTCTCGTGGCCGAGCATTTGCTGAATGGCACGCAAATTGGCACCGCCCTCCAGCAGATGGGTGGCAAACGAATGGCGCAACGTGTGGGGGCTCACCGTTTTGCGAATGCCTGCCAACTGGCACAGTTCTTTGATGATGTAGAACACCATCACCCGCGACAGCGCACCGCCACGACGGTTCAAAAACAGAATATCATCACACCCACGCTTCGCCACCTGATTGGCGCGCGTTTGCTCCATATAGAGGCGGATTTGCTCCAATGCCTCCTGCGAAATCGGCACCAGTCGCTGCTTATTGCCCTTGCCTTCCACCACCACATATTCCTCATCAAAATACAGGTGCGAGATGCGCAGTCCCACCAACTCCGATACACGCAAGCCACAGCCGTAGAGCGTCTCCACGATGGCACGGTTGCGCTGCCCCTCAGTCTTGCTCATGTCGATGCTCGCAATCATCGCGTCGATTTCCTCCACCGTCAGCACCTCAGGCAGCCGCCGTCCAATCTTTGGCGACTCAATCATTCGGGCGGGGTTGTCGTCGATATAGCCCTCCATTGTGAGGAATTTGTAAAAACTCTTGACTCCCGAAATGATGCGCGCTTGCGAACGCGGACCGATGCCCACATCGCGGAGCGTGCAGAGGAAATTGTCGAGCACGTTGCGCGTTACATCCTCCACCGCCACACCCTCGGTTTGCAGGTACGCCACAAGTTTCGCCACATCGTCGGCATAAGCCATGGCAGTGTTGTGCGCAAGCCCCTTCTCCACCGTGAGATACACGCCAAAGTGCTGAACCGTAGCCGATATGTCGCCAATTTTCCGCATCACCACCACAAAGTTACAAAATTCCCCTATTCCCAAAACAAAAAAATGTACCCGAAGTCTCCACAAGATTCCCCACCCCAAAAAAGAAGGGTGTGAGCACCAAGGGAAGCAAGGCTGCGTGGAGCCTCCGTGAGATTTAACACTATCAAAAGAAATCTGTGGTATCTGTGTGAGGAAAAAGACAAAGTGGGAATCGTGTGAGGCAAAGGGGCACACAAAAAAAATGGGGCGCAGGTGGATGCGTCCCATTTATTGTGTTATGGTGTCTCCCTTTGGGGGAGAGGGGGTTATTTCAAAATCATGTTGATAAGGGCGGTTACGTCGCTCACGTTGATTTCACCGTCGCCGTTGATGTCGCACACTTCGTTGCTGTAGTCAGAAGTGCCGAGAATCTTGTTGATGAGGGCAGTCACGTCGCTCACGTTGATTTCACCGTCGGCGTTGATGTCGCCCAATGTGCCTGCTGCTTCGTCTTTCACTTCTACAGGGATAAATTGGAGTTGAGTTTTGTACTTAGCCACGAAACCAGTGATGCGGAACTTCTTGCCTGCGAGGTTTTCAGGAATCTTCACATCGTTGGCAAACTTGTTGAACACTTGGAGGTCAACGGTGCCGTCGTTGCCAGTGTAGGTGCCAGCAGTTTCGGTAGCGGTGAGTGCCACGCCAGGAACTGTGATATATTGGTGCATCATGTCGAGAGAAACGTCTTCGAGAGCCATTTCTTGAGCTTCCACAGGAGCACCTTCGCCACTCTTCACTGCGCTTTCGTCAACAGGGATAATTTCCTTGTAGCCGTCGTAAGTCACCCAGTGAGCCACAAGGTTCTTGATCTTGTCGCCGTTCGCAAACTTGTTGGTGAGGTAGCCGTAAACCAAGCCGTAGGTGTTGGCATCCTTCACCCACATGTAACTACCGTTTTGGTAAATTACTGAGAGTTCGGCTGAAATCATACCCTTCACGCCTGTTGAGAGGCCGTAGAGAGCGTTGATGTCGGCTACTGGGTCAACTGGCAGTGCAGTGCCGTCTTCGAAGGTCACGTTCACTGGAAGAAGTTGGTAATCCACCTTCTTGGTTGTGCCGTTGTAGTGTGAACCCACGATTGCATATACGTTATATTTCTTGGTGAGGTCCTTTGGCAATTGAGCAGCCATGTTGTTGAAGTAAGGCACGGTGTTGCCGGCTGCGTCGGTGATGGTGAGGGCGGCAGTGTTGATGGTAGCACCCTTCACGAGCACGTAGTGGCCAAAGTTGGCGTGTGAAATGTTGTCGGCAGTGAGTGCCAATTCTTCTGGAGTTACGGTTTCCTTGCCAGAAGCGGCCTTGAAGCCCTTAGGATTCTTCAATTCTGGTTCGCCGTTGTAGGTAACCTTGGTGCCGCTGAAGCCAGCAGGAATCACGTCGCCTTGTTCGTAAGACTTGCCCACGCTGCCGTAAACGAGCATGTAGCCAGTGTTGTCTTTCACCCAAAGGTTAGAGCCGCCTTGTGCGAGCACGGTCACTGGGTTGCGGAATGTGGCTTCTGCGTCGTTAGCGAGGTTTTGGTATTCAGCGATAGTCACACCTTCGCCGCCAGTTTCGCCTGCTTTTCTAACGACGGTTGGGAGCATCACGTAAGAAATGTCGCCAGTGGTCTTGTCGACCCATGCGCCTACGATGCCGTAAACGTCAACGTTCACTGAGTCGTTCTTTGCAGAGAAACCACCCATGCCGCTTTGGCAACCAGCAGTGCCACTGTTGTCGGTGATGGTCTTGTTGAGGAATGAGGTGGTTGCGCCTTTAATTACCACAAAGTGACCAAACATATCCTTAGCGATGTCGCTCACTTGGATAGCCTCGGGTTCAACTGGGTTGTTTTCGCCCTTCTTCAAGTCGCTGTAAGTGTTCACCACCAATTCAGGTTCACCCTTATAGGTGGTCTTCTTGCCGTTGAAGCCAGCGAGAATTTGGTCGCCATTCTTGAATGTAACGCCAGTAGCACCATAGAAGAGGGCGTAGCCGGTAGCGTCTTTAGCATAGATATTGTTGCCGTTTTGTGCGAGCACAGTCACAGGGTTGGCAAATTTCACCTGAGTTTCATCAGCCACTGCTTGGTAAGCAGCGATGTTGGCAACTTCGGTAGCCACACCCATCACATAAGCAGCAGTAACAATGTCGCTCACCTTGCCGTTGAGGGCAGTGATAGCCTTCACGGTGGTGTTGGCAGTGATAGCGATAGGAGCCGAATACTTGGCAGAAGCAGTGGTTGGGTCGGTGCCATCGAGGGTGTAGTGGATAGCAGCGCCAGTGGTACCGGTCTTGAGTTCAAGATTGAATGGGTTGTAGTAAGTGCCGGCCTCACGACTGAATGTTGGCTTGCTTACCACCACTTCACCTGCTACACCAGTGGTGATTGTGGCTTTTTTGAAGCGCCATTGACTTGACGTAGTGGCATTACAAAGCACAGTGAAAGTCACTGTCGAGGCATCACCTGTCCAAGTGAGAGCGTATGTTTTAGCATCATACTCCACAGTGCCTTCAGAAGCCCTCACCTCTACATAGGTGAACTTTGAACCTTCACTGAACACAATCTTTTTCATTGCGGCAGTAGAAGTTACGGTCATAGTGTTGCCATCAAATTTGCCTCTTGTATCACCACCGTAAAGACGCATTTCCTTAGCAGGATTAGATGCAGATTTGGAAACGAAAAAAGCAGGAGCATTGATGGCATTACCCTTTTCAAAAGAGAACGAGAAAGCACCTGAAGTGATAGGTGTCGCAGGCTGCACAGACTTGTCGCTATTGTACAGGCTTACGAAATCGATGGTGGTTTCTTCTGCAAAAGCAGCGCCAATGGCGAACACACACATCGCGATTAAAGTAAAAAATCTGTTCATTACGATTATTAATTTAGTTGTTTTAGGTTAGTTGGCGTATTATATATGCGCACAGCATATCAATAAAACGCAAATTTACACATTACTTTCCTGTTTTCATATATTTTTACCTTTTTTTAATGTATAACGCACCGATTTTCATGCACAGTGAACAGAGCAAAAAAACGACCGTTCCACACCATCTCCACACACTTCAACAAAAACCTCACCCCAAACTCTCAAAAAACTAAAAAATCGCACAATTTGTAAATCACTGATATTTAACTATTTACCGAACTGTGCGTAAAAAAGTTTAATTTTTTCGCCAAAATATTTGGTGGATATAAGAAAAAGCACTAACTTTGCACACGCAATTCGGCAATAATGGTGCCATAGCTCAGTTGGTAGAGCAAAGGACTGAAAATCCTTGTGTCCCCGGTTCGATTCCTGGTGGTACCACAGAAAACCCTTGAACGCAACCCGTTCAAGGGTTCTTCTTTTTTAACCCGTCCCAAAAGGTTCGGTGGAAAATTAGTGGGGGTATAGATAATGATATGGAATACACCGAGGGGATATATAAGTTGAAAGTCCTGTGGCATCAACAGCCACAGGACTTTCTGCTTATTTGGGAGAGTGCTTGGGGAAGCACTTTAGGGGTGACGGGTTAGTTTTGGGTCCACGCCATGTTCCAGAGGGCTACGCGGTCTTTGTTCAAGCTGCTCTTTGATGGGCAGAGGTTGGTGACCTCGATGGTGAAGGTGCCCTTGATGTTCACGTCTTCGCTGAAGTCGTAAGCGGTGTATTTCACTGCGTCTTTCTTAGTGACGGTGAAACTCTTCACCACTGCACCACCCTGCTTGATGTCAACGCGGAACGATACGCCGTTTGCCTCGGTGTAGGCATGGCCGTAGTTGAACGAGAGTTTGCCGATGCCGCCTTCAATTTCAGGAGATACGAGCGTGCCCACTGCTGAAGTCTTACCGTTGAGGTTGCAAGCGGTAGCATATTCAGTGGTAGAGCCAGTCTTGAAGCCGATGAACTTGAACAGAGGGTTGGCGTCGGCTTCGCTACCTTGGAGAATGCTCACGTTAGTGCCCTTCCAGCCGCCCTTGGTGGTGTAAGTGCCATACAAAGCGGTTGGGGTGCCATTGTTGAAACTCTCGAAGTCGCCACGAGTGGCAGCAGCCGAAGCAGCGCCAAACGAGAAGTCGTCGATACACCAAGTCTGGTAACTTGAAGCAGCAACTGCGGTGTAGCGGAAACCGATGTAGTAAGTGCCGTCGGCATACTTAGAGAGGTCGATGTCGCCCGATTCCACGAAGCCGCTGTAGCCAGTGGCAGGAGCCACTGCGAGTTTGCAGTCAATCTTGTCGGTCACGCTGCCCTTGAATGGAGTTTGACCGTTGAAGATAAACACCTCAAACTTATCGCCGCCTTGGTAGCCCACTTGGCTCTTGAACGAGAGGATTTTGCTCTTAGCCTTCTTGATGTCGATAGCAGGACTGATGAGCCATGCTTCGAATGGTGGCTTTGTGCCCTTATAACCAGTGATGCAAGCGTAGGTATTGTCGTTGAATGTAGAGGTGAACCACTTCTTGTCGCCTTGTGGGGTGTAGATGGTCCAAGTGCCTGGAATGCCGCTTTCAAAGTTTTCTTCCACGCTGGTCACACCGCCAGTGGTGATAGAGAGTTGGAACTCGGCGGTTGAACCGCTGTTGCCGGTGATACCGTGAGTGCCCATGAACTTAGCGAAGTTGCCCTTCACGAGAATCTTGCTGTGGAGCACCTCTGGCCAGTCAACGAGGTTGGCAGTCTGACGGAAAGGAGAACCCTGTGGCAGAGCCACCACCATGCATTTGCTGATGTCGCGGCAGTCGGCAGTAGGAGCAATCACGAGGGTGTTGTCGAGGGTGGTAGGAGCAGTCCATTCAATGTCGTCGGCACTCTTCACCTCGCTCACTTCTGGAGCCACAGCGCCCACTACAAAGCCAGAAACCCAGCCGCTAAGGCCTTCAGCCTCGCCAGCGATAGCCTCTTCCACGGTGTATGGGTCGGTGAGCAAGCCCTTGGTTGAAGATGAGAAGCCGATGCAGTCGTCGGCGGTGCGGATATAGAGTTGCCATGTGCCGCCGTCGAGTTTGGTGGCACTGGTGTTGTAGTAGCTGAGCACACCCACCACTGAGCCGGTGCCCAATGGGAGGATATTGGCGCGGAATGTAGCGTAGTTGCTGTTGCGAACCACCAAAGTGTTGCCGTTTTCATCTTCGATGTTGCGGTTGGTGGTAGCGTCGGAGTTAGCGAAGGTGTTCACGCCATCGGCATCAGAAAAGCGCACATTGTCGATGCGCACGAGGCGGCCTTGCCATTTTTTGAGTGTTTCGGCGTCGGTTTTGAGGTCGCTGATGCTCATTGGAATGGTATCTACCTTGTTTACTGCTGGCAGGCCGTTGAGTTCTGCGATGCTTTGGAAAGTGGCCAATGGCAGGAACGATGCTTCCCACACACTGCCTTTCTCATAAAATTCAGGATAGCCAATTTGCTGTTGGCCGTTGTATTTGCCCACGAAGCAGTCTTTCATGTTGAGCACGATTTCCTGTCCCACACGGTAGGTGTTGTAGAGGCTGGTGCCGTTGATTGAGATAGAGAAGCCTGCGGTGCCGTCGGAAATGTAGAGGCTCTTGTAGATGTTGCCCGACACGTCGTTGGCGGTCACCCAGCCGTGAATCACGATATCTTCCTTCACGGTGTCGATGTAGTTGTTCACATCTTTCCAATACTTCGCCTTGAAGTCGGCGATGGTCATGTTGGGCTGGTGAGTGGCCTGTGGCACAACCATAGGTGGGGTATCAAAGTCGTCGTTACAACTCACGAATGTCAATCCGAGAAGCAGAACGCTCAAATATACATAAAATCGTTTCATAATGTATGTTGTTTTTTTTATTGTCAGAGAATGAATAATGTTTTGAAATTGATTAGAATCTAACACCAGCATTGACAAAGATGCGAATACCCTGTGCGTAGTAGTACTTGTTAGGATATTTGGTGGTGGAGAAGTTCTTGTAGTCGAAGCGACCTTGCTGGTAACCGCCGGTTTGAATGTTGCGGTTGTCGAGCAAGTTGTTGATGCTCAAGTTGAGGTTGAGCGATGCTGAGCGGCTGAGGTAAATGAGTTTACCGAGGCTCATGTTGATAACCAATGCTTCGTTGAACTTGTCTTGAGTGCTGATTTCGCGAAGGCGTTGCTCCAGTTCTGCTTCGCTTGAGCACACTTTCCAGAGGTCGGGAAGTGCCTCGTGGCGAACTGGTGAGAGGTCGACGTAAGCGCGGTTCATCCATGCGCCATTCAGTTCAAAGAACCACATGTGAGGACCTGCGTACTTGAATGCGAGGCTGTAGGCTTCTTGTGGAGTGCCGCTCACATAGTAGTTTTTCAAATACACGGTTTGGGTAACGTCGGGTTGCGAGCCGTTTTCGTAACTGCGTGTGCCGGTTGGGCGGTTCTTGTACTGGTAGCGGCCGATGTTGGCGGCAGCCGATACGGTGAGGCTTGAGGTGAGTTTGTAGCTCAATCCCACTTCCACGCCCTTAAACACCTTGTGCACGTTGGTGAGTGCGTAGTTCATAAAGGTGCTTGCGAGGTCGTCGTAGAATGCGGTGCGTTCTGTGCCCTTACGCATGTCGGTGTAGAAGCCGGTGACCACGCCCTTGAAGTTGCGGTAGTTCCATTCGTAAGAGATGTCGCCCGATGCGATGATTTCGCTGTTGAGGTTGGTGATCACATCGTCTTTGATTCGAGGCGAAACGTAGGCGTTGTAAGAGAGTGGTGCGCGTGTGCCGTAGTAGCCGTGAGCCACGAAGCTGTTGCGCCCGTCGATTTTATACATCACGCTTGCCTTTGCGCCATAATTGAAGAAGGTGTGGGTTGCGCCCTTGCCGAATGAGTTTTCGGGGGCACGACCATTGCGCATAAAGCCTTCACGCTGATATTGGGTGAAACTGCCGGTTGCGCCGTAAGCCAAATCCCACTTTGCGAATGTCCAAGAGTTTTGGAGCCAGAGGTTGGCACCCACTTGGTTGATATTGTAGTCGTAGCCGAAACGGTCGTCAACGCCCACCTTGCGGTTAGGATTGTTGAGGTCGTTTTGCGCCATGTCGGGGTTTTCTGGGAAGTCGCGTTCGGCAAATTGGTCGAAGTCGCTCCAGTGTGTGCCGCCAAGCAGGTCTTTCACTGTCTTGTAGTATGAAGAGCAGGTGTAGTTGGCACCAGCGCCACCTTGGAGGGCGAGTTGGTCGGTGAGGCGCATGTTCAAGTTGGTGTTGAGTTGCCAGCTTGCTTGATTGCTGTGGCGGTTTTCAACGATGTAGCTTGATCCCTTGCCTTCCATTTCGTTGAGGTAGTTGATTTGGTAGAGTTTGTCCCAGTTGAGCTGACGGAAAGAGTCGTCTTCACCAGTCCAAAGGTCGGTGTAGAGAGCGGCGATGGCTGGATTGCTTTCGTAGTAACTTGGAAGATAGCGATAGTAGTCGGGGCGTGGGTCGGCTGAGTTATACCAGTTGATGGCGCTTGAAGCGTAGAACGACTTGTGGAATGCCACACCGGTGTTGAGAGTGGTGCCTGTGTTGGGCTTCCAAAGCCAGTTGAGAATCACTGTTGGGTCGAAAGCCTCCACTTCGCGTGCGTTGCGCTTCTTGCCGCCTTGCCAACCCCAGTTGCTGTTGTAGAGGTTGTTGCCAGTGAGGCGGTAACATTCCTCAAATGTGGCAGAGTTGCTTGCACGGCGTGTTGGCGCACCGAAAGTGGTGAGCGCAATGCTGTGCTGAGCGTTGATTTCCTTCTGCACGGCGAGGAAGTAGCCCCAACTCTTGTAGAACGAGCCTGGAATCACGCCTTCGCCAGCATAGCGGCCAATGGCACTGAGCGTAACAGCCCATCCGTTTGGCATCAAGCCGGTGCTGTAAGTGGCCATACCACGCCAACGGTAGTTGCTGTTGGTGTAAGCCACGCTACCACGAAAGCCGGGAGCGTAGTCCTTGGCGAAGGTGCTGATATTGTTGGTGCCACCCACTTCACCGAGGGCATAACTACGGGTGTCGAGACCCATACCAATCGCCTTGCTCTTGAACGCCTGGTTCAAACCACCAAGCATCGAGAAGTTGAAGCGGCCGCGGGCAGCGTCGTTGAAGTACACGCCGTTGATGTATTGCTGAGTGTACTCAGAGTTGTAGCCACGAATGCGGAAACGCGCCACGCTGAAGTTGTAGCTGGCAGCCTGATAAAATGGGTTGTCACTTGCACCCGAAAGAGTGGCAACGGCTTGTGTGTTGCCTTCCTCGTCTTCGAGTTGCGATTCTGTAATCACCAAGTCGGCCTGGTCATCGTTGATAGATTGCGCAGGATTGAACGATGAAGATGTCAATCTCACGACACCCACGTTGAAAATCCCCTTTGCAGGAATCTCAACCTTAGTTTCACAGTCCTTGTAACCATAGCCAATCACGAGCAGCACATCGCTTCCCGGTTGCGCGTCGCTAATGAGGAAGTCGCCCGAAGGACCGGTTGTCACGGTATTGCCCTGGTTGTCGAGCATTACCGTAGCACCCACCACGGGAAGTCCGCTCTTGGCATCAATCACCGTACCTTGCACGCCAGTCTGCGCCCAAAGGGCAGAGGCGCTCACAAGCATGGTGAGAAGCAAAAACAGTTTTAATTTCATAAATGAATGTATTAGTGTTAATAAAATTTTTCGTCTCTATTTTAGTTTAGAAAGGAATTTTCAAAATTAGCACTTTTTTTTGAAATATTCACACACACCACACATAAATAAAAAAAGTCAACAGGTCTACGAGTCAACAAGTCAACGAGCAATAGGGTATGGAGGGTAAAAAAATAATTGGTGTTAATGGATTTTTAATGGATTAAATCGGTGTTTTTTCTGCCACAAATTAGCACAAATTTTCACAAATTATTTTTGTTGAATCTCGTTGAATCTGTGTGAGCTTTGATAAATCGGAGCACTCGGAGTAATCAGACAACACCCACACACACCACACCACCATCCTCCGTGAGATTTGCCACCATCAAAAGAAAACCGTGAGTGAGAGCGGGATCTGTGTGAGGCTTTTCTATTGAGGCGGAGGGATAATGGAAAAGTCCTCGGCTGCGTAGTGGCAGTCGAGGACTTTGTTATGTGGGCGTCAGTTGGGGGGTTAAGCCAACTGGGTGGGATTTTTTACTTTTCGGGGAGCATGATCACTTCCACGTTGTTGCCAGCCTTGAGGATTACGTTCTTCACGAAGGCTGCAACCTTGGCTGGGGTGAGGCTCTTGACGATGCTCTTGTAGTCGGTTTCGGTATCGATACCGCGGCTTACGTACATGTTGTAAACGCCTAACCAGTGGCTGTTTTCCTTAACGGCCGCATCTGCGTCTTTGAGCATCACTGCCTTGATTTCGTTGAGAGTGGCTTCATCTACGCTTTTGCTGATTGCTACCGCTTCCTCACGCATGATCTTGATGGCTTCGTCAGCCATTTCTGGCTTCATTGGGCAGTGGCCAAGAAGGGTGGTGAACACGCGGTCGCCAACCATCTGTACGCTACCAACTGCTGCTGCTGAATAGGCTGCGCCAGCCTCTTCACGAATCTTCTGGAGGTAGAGCTTGCTGAGCACCTGTCCGGCAGCACTTGCGAGAATACTGTTTTCGAGGGTGTAAGGAGCTGTGGTGCTGTACCAGTACATGCGAGCGATGGCCTTTGGAGTTTCCATCTTCTTGGTGAATTTGTTCACCACTGTGCCAGTTGGGCGTTCAGCCACATTCTTGTAGTTTTCTTTCTTCTTAGCGTCGCCAGGGAGTGAAGCGATGTATTGCTCGATGTAGCCACGAAGAGCAGCTTCGTCGAAGTTGCCAATGAAGTAGAATGTGAAGTCGGCAGCGTTGGCGGTGCGTTCCTTGGCGATAGCGAGCACGCGGTCGTAGTCCACTTGCTTGAGTTGTTCAACGCCGAATGGAGCGTTGCGCCAGCTCTTGTTGTTGATGGTGTATTCAGTCTGTTCTTGGAACACGGCTTCTGGTTGCAAATCCTTGTTCTTGAGAGCAGTTTCGAGCATCTTCATCAGGCTTGCGTAGTTCTTCTCGTCCTTCTTGATAGCGGTCATCTTCAAGTAGGTGAGCTGGAAGAGGGTTTCGAGGTCCTTAACGGTTGATCTACCGTTGAGGCGTTCATAAGATTGAGAGAGCGAGAGGCTTACGCTTGCTTGTTTGCCTGCGAGTGCCTTGTCGAGTTCGGTGTTGTCGAATTCGCCCAAACCGCTTGAACCGACAATGTAATCAAAGAGTTCGGTGTTAGCCCAGTCTTTTTGGTCGTAGAGCGATGTGCCACCCTTCGACTCTGCTTCCATCAACACTTCGTCGGCCTTGTAGTCAGTCTTTTTGATTACCACGGTTGCGCCGTTGCTCAGGGTGAGGGTCTTGAAGCCAAACTTCTTGTCGGTTGCTTCCTTCACGATTTTGCCCTTCTTAGGAAGTTCCTTGATAAGAGGCTCGTTCTTCACGTTGTCGACCCATGGTTGCAGGTCTTCGGCTTGTGCAGCGTCAATAGCGGCTTTCAGCGAAGCCTCGGTTGGATACACAGCGCCATCCTTTTCCTGGTTGAAGCTCATCACCACGAGGTTGGTGTCGGATTGGCTCACCAATTCCATCATCATTTCGTTCACAGCCTCAACAGGGAGCATAGGCACGATTTGGTTCATCACCTCATATTCGGTTTCGATAGCGGTGAGAGGTTCTTTTTCAAGATAGTTGCTTGCGCACATGCGGCCGAAGCGGTCACTTGAAATCTTGTTGCGGTTGTTGTATTGCTTTTCAAGCGCGCTGAGGTATTCAGCCTTGGCGCGGGCATATTCAGTGGCGGTGAAGCCAAACTTCTGAGCGCGGAGGGCTTCCATAGTGGCAGCCTTCACAGCCTCGCTCATTTTGCCTTCCTTAGGAAGAATGCCGATAGTGAACGCATCCTTTGTCTTGGCAAGGATGTAGTTGCCATCGCTTGCGCTTGCCTGAATGAATGGACATTCGGGGTCTTGCGACTTCTCGTTGAGACGGTTGTTGAGCATTTGGGTGATGCACCATTTGCCGTAATCGTAAACGAGATACATCATGCTGTTCTTTTCAGATTCAGGGAATGGATCGTGCTTGTACATCACTTGCACGATGTTCATCTGCTGTTCCTTATCCTTGTCAACCACGATGATGGCTTCGGGGTTGTCGGGCACTTGTTCGTCAACCACCTGAGCCGCATCGGCAGCAGGAGCAGGAATAGTGCCGAACATTTCCTGAATCTTCTTCACGGTGTAGTCCACATCGATGTCGCCCACCACAATCACGGCTTGGTTGTCGGGGCGATACCATTTCTTATAGTAGTTGCGGATTTCATCGTATTTGAAATTGTCGATTACGCTCATCAAGCCGATAGGCATACGCTTGCCATACTTAGAGCCTGGATAGAGCTTTTCGAGGTTGCGTTCAAGCATACGTTGGCTTGCAGAAGAGCGCAAACGCCATTCTTCGTGAATCACGCCACGTTCCTTGTCGATTTCCTCGCCTTGAAGCAGCAGACCGTTTGACCAGTCCTTGATGATGAGCAAGCAAGAGTCGAGCGCGCTCTGACGAGTGGAAGGCACATCATTGATGTTGTAAACGGTTTGGTCAACCGCGGTGTAGGCGTTGAGGTCGCGACCAAATTCCACACCGAGGGTGCGAGTGTAGTCAATCACACCGTTACCGGCATAGTGCTCGGTACCGTTAAACGCCATGTGCTCAAGGAAGTGAGCCAAACCACGCTGACTTTCATCTTCCTGGATAGAACCCACACGCTGAGCGATGTAGAAGTTGACATGGTGCTCAGGATAGTTGTTGTGACGCACATAATAAGTGAGTCCGTTTGCGAGCTTGCCAGTGCGGAAAGCGGTATCGGCAGGCACATCAGGCATAGCCTGTGCGAAGCCAACAGAAGCCACGAGGGCAAACGCAAACGCGAATAAATTTCTGAGTTTCATAATTGAGTGAATTTTATGATTATGTAGTTTGTTGAAATTTTCTTCACCTCTTTGTAAAAAAAAATACCATTGTAACTGTTAGACGCACCAACTCCATAAAAAACTACAGAATAAAGCGAAAAACATACAAAGGTAATTATTTTTTTCAACAATCCACCTTCCCCATTAAAATTTAGATTTTTTAAGACCTCAAAAATCCAACGTGATTTCAAATTATCGACTTGTTGATCTGTTGACCCGTTGGCTTGTTTACTCGTTGACCTGTTGACTTATTTGCTTGTTAGGGCGGTGAGGATTTGGCGGGAGGTGTTGCGGTCGCGGGTGAGTTGGGCGCGGAGCTCGTCGATGCTGCCGAGTTTGAATTCGAGGCGGAGGAATTTGATGAACTGGAGGGTGATAGGCTTGCCGTAGATGTCGCCGTCGAAGTCGAAGATGTTGACTTCCACAGAGAGTTGTGTGCCGTTGTCGAGGGTGGGACGCACGCCCACGTTCACCATGCCTTGGTGCCACTCATCGTCCACTTTCACCATCACGGCGTAAGCGCCCTTGTGGGGAAGAATGAGGTCGGTTGGGATTTCGCCCACGTTGGCGGTTGGGAAGCCTATGCCACGGCCGTTGTGGAAGCCGTGAACCACCTTGCCCGACAGCGTGTAGGGGCGGCCCATGCAGCGCATCGCGTCGTCGACCTTGCCCGATGCTATGAGGCGGCGAATAATAGAAGAACTAACAGGCGCATACTCGCCCAAGTATTCGGGTGCCTTCACCACGTCGATTCCCAGTTCTTTGCCGTGGCGCACATAGTCGGCAAAGGTTTCCGACTTGTCGTGACCGAAGCGGTGGTCGTAGCCCACCACAAGCACCGCCACGCCATAGCGGTCGCGCAGCAGTTGCAGAAACTGGCGTGAATTGTTGAGCGAGAGCTCGTAGGTGAAGTTGAGCAGCACCGTCACGTCGATGCCGTGCCGTCCGATTTCCGCCACCTTGTCGGGCACGGTCATCAGCATTTTGATGTCGCTATCGGGGCGGAGTACGGCTTGTGGGTGCTGTGCGAATGTAATGACAGCCGATTTCAGATGCCGCTGGGCGGCGATGCGCTTCACCTCGTCGATGAGCGTGAGGTGCCCAAGGTGCACACCGTCGAACATGCCGATGGCTGCAACGGTGCTGTGCTTTGGTAGGGTATCGGTGTCGCGAACGATTTGCATTAGGCGAGATTGAGTTGCTTTAAAATATCCATAAATTCCCCTCCCTCCGGCACGAGAGCCGTGGCGAAGCCGAATTTTGTGGCGGCATCGAGGTTGCGTTGGCTATCGTCGAGGAAAAGCGTTTCTTCGGGGCGAATGTCCATTGTGGAGATGGCGTATTCAAAGATTTCGGGCGCGGGCTTGTTGTGCTTGGCGCGATACGAAACGGTCACACCGTCGAAATAGTCGCTCATCTGGCGACCTTCCTTGCGGAAAAGCTTGTCGATGATGCCCTCAAACATGATGGGATTGGTGTTCGACAGCACATAGGTGCCATATTTCTCGCGCAATTGGCGCAACGCCACCAGGCGGTGTGTGGGAATGTCGATGATGAAATTGCAGATGGCTTGCTCAATTTGCGCATCGGTCACGCCTTCGGGCATAGTGGCACGCATGGCATTGCAAAACTCGGCAGGACTCAACGCTCCGGCTTCAAGTTGCAGAAACGGTCCGCTTTGGCGATACAGCCCAATCATTTCATCGGCATTGGTCATACCCAGCGCCGTGAGCGAATCCACACAACGCTGCCGCTCAATGTCGATAACCACGCCACCGAGGTCGAAAAGAAGATTTTTTATTTTGCTCATCACTTAGGCTCTTCGAGTTGCTTTTTCAGCACACGCATCGTGTCGTTGCAAAGTTTGATAAACACTTCGCGATTACGCAGCAGCGAACTTGCCTTGATTTGCTTGTTGCCACTCTTGAAAATGAAGCCCGTGTCGGCAGAACCGATGGCCCTCATCATCGCCTTGGCACCGTTTTCGAGGTTGCCGGTGTGGTTGCTGATAAAGCTGAAACGGCTGATAAAGCGGTTCATGCCCAGTTTGCTCAAGTTCACCAAACCCGAATCCACGCTGTTGACAGCCACATGTTGGGTGCGGAGCACGGTGGAGAGGTAGATAGAGAACAGCGAGAGCGCCATTTTGCTTTGCGCATAGGCTGCAATAGGCATGAAATTGCTCACCGCTGGAAATTCGTAAGGAATCGAAACAGGCGTGTGCGAAAGCGAGGTGCTGAAGATGATGCGGCCGCCTTCAATCATCAGTGGGCGGATAAGCAGCGAGAGCAAAGCGGTGCTCAGGAAGTTGACCTGCACCAACTTCTCATAGCCGTCGGGTGATATTTCGCTGCGGTGGCTGATGTAGTTGGCATTGTTCACCAGCACAGCCACAGGGCGGTTGAGCGCCTTGATTTGGTTGGCAAAACATCTCACGCTGGCAAAAGAGCCAAGGTCGAGGTGCATACTGGTGATGTCTTTATTGCGTGTGCGGATTGCCAATTCCTTAGCCTTGGCATCGCTCTTTTCGGTGTCGAAGCAAGCCATCACAATGGCGTGGCCGGCTTCTGCTAAATTCTGTGTCACCACGCTGCCCATAGCGTCGGTGGCGCCAGTGATGATGTAGAGCGGTTTGTTAGTCTGTTTGTCCATATCTAATATGTTTTATAATTCGTAAATAAGATTAGCCACGGTTTGTCCCACGGCTTTGAGCGTTGCGGCAGAAATCTTGTCGATGGTGTCGCCCGTGGTGTGCCAGTAAGGGTAGAATCCGCCCTCGCTGTCGGGACGCATGTCTATGATGTCGATGCAGGGTATGCCAGCGCGGATGATAAACACGTGGTCGTCGGTGGCAGCGCCAAACTGCACACTCTTGAAGTGGTTGCTGTAGCCACTGTCGGCGGCAATGTTCCACACCTTCTCCACCACATCGGCAGCGCACTGGAGCGAGAAGCCCTCGTGGTAGAATTGTGCGTCGGGTGCGCCCACCATATCGAGCAGAATGCCATACATGGGCTTGTAGTCCTTCACATGTGGGTGCTCTGCCCAGTATTGCGTGCCAAGAGCCCAACTTTCCTCTTCGTTGTCGGTGCCCCAGTCTTCTGCATCAACGAGCAGGATATCCACGCCCACATCGGGCTTTTTACCATTCATGAGGCGAGCCAATTCAAGCAGCACGCCCACGCCGCTGGCACCATCGTTGGCACCCATCACAGGCATATTGCGCTTTGCCTGGTCGGGGTCGGCATCTGCCCAAGGACGAGTGTCCCAGTGAGCCACGAGCAAGATGCGCTCCTTGGCATCGGGATTAATGACACCTATATAATTAGTGGCATTGAGCGTTTTGCCGTCGAAAGTGGTAAGGCGCGCCTTTTGAGCAATCACCTTATCGCACCAGCCACGCAGTTGCGCCTCAATCCATTCGCCGCATTGTTCGTGAGCCTGAGTTTCGGGCACACGCGGGCCAAAGTCACATTGCTGTTTCACAAAAGCGAATGCGCTGTCGGCGTTAAAATCCACAGCGGCAACTGGTTGTGGCACCGTGTCGGCATTTTTTGCCGAACTGTTCGTAGCACTGCCCGAACCGCAAGAAGTAGCCAATCCCACGGCGGCAACAAGGCTAAATATGTGATGCATCTTCATCTTATTCTTTACTTACAAAGTGAAAAATATCATTGTAGCCTACAAAGTTAGGCAAAAAACTTCACTACTCCCCAAAAACTGCACACCTAATTCATCTTTGTGCAACTTTTCTTAACCAAGGCAGGAGGCGGATTCCCTGCCCCTTCTTATTAGACCTATCGAATGATTAGTCTTATCGAAAATTCGAATCATCAAAATCTCGACTCGTTGACTTCAAAGCCTCCTGTAGCCTTAAATTAGCAGACTTGCTATTTTTTACAAGAAAGCAAGTCGTTGGACACGGCTCTTTCATTTGAAATTTAAACAAACACATAACGCCCTTACCCGACTCGAAATGAATCGGGTAAGGGCACCTATGTGCTTATTCGTGTCTTAAATGAAAGAGCCGTGACTGCTGTGGCTTATCTGGTAGTTAAAGATGATACCTACTACTTCAAAACTGATTACTACCTACCTGAATCTGCATTAGTACAAAAGCCTGATAGGGAATTGTACAAGTACTGGAAGCAGATGGGATTACTGAAGATAACAGAAGGCAATGTTACGGATTATGACTATATCACAAATGATATGATGAAGATGAATGATGTGGTTTGCATATCTGGCATAGGCTATGCCCCCTACAATGCTACTTAGTGGGCGATAGCTGCAACTGCACTGGGTTTGCCACTGGAAGAATACCCTTAAAATATGGGAAACTTCAACAAGTCTACCAGAGAACTTGAAAGGCTGATATTATCTGGAAGGGTGGTGATTGATAACAATGAGATTACAAGGTGGTGCTTCAGAAATGTATCACTTAAAAGCGATCATAATGGGAATGTGAAGCCAAACAAATCCATTAAGGCAAATAAGATAGATGGAGTGACAGCAATGATATAGGCTTTAGGGCTGTATCTATCATAGCCACACTATTCAAATGAAATAGTAACTATTTAATCATTTTCCCTATCATAAACCTCTTGGTCGCTATATTTAAGTTTATTGTGGCTTCCTAACCATTCTAAGGCACGCTCTGCTGATAACATATAATCTTCTATATACACCCTTACTTCATTATCCCTAGTAGTATCTAATATAAAATGCCAATTATATGAATTTAATTCGCCCCTTACATAATCATCTTCCCACAAATATCCGCCGTATGTTTCAAGAACTGTATAACCTAGTTGTGTTTCAATTATATAATAATCACCCCTACCTTCATATACTACTACACCTTCACAATCATTAGAGGATGGCTCAAAGTTACTATATTTACTTTGATAACTGGTATTATCAGAGTATGAAGGGGTATTGTAAGTGTTTTCTGTTACTGTAATTTCTTCAGTGTATTCAGAATTTATCCTATCCCAGTCTATGTACACTTCTGGCTCTTCCTCGGTGTATTGATTCTGTTCGGTATAGGTGTTATATGCTTCATTAGTATTAACAAATTCGGTGGATGCTTCTGTGTTTGATCCAGAAGTATCATTGTTGTTACTCCCAGATTTGACAAAATCACAAGCAGTCATAAAGACTGCCAAAGTACATATAGAAATTAGTTTTTGGAGCATATAAATTGAAGTTATAGATTTATTCACAAAATTACAAAATAATTCTCAAATCAACATCTCGTCGTGATGTTGTTCGGCATCCTTAAACACTTTGATTCCCTGCGCGAACTCGAGATAGGCATGAAAGCTGAGGCACATAAACTCGGGCACCTTGGAATGGATTATCTGGTTCGTCGCAGCACGTTTGCAGAGGCAAATATACGACGCCCACAGGATTTCTTTGCCCGTGCGTATGCGTATCTGTTGGAGAAGTATGCGAAGTTTTAGCGGACAGCCGCCCTCCCAAGAGTTATAAACCCAAATCATTAGGACGTGTAAGGATTTTATAGATTACTTCTTGCGGTCTTTCGGCTTTTATAAGATGCCTTTTGCTTGTTTTTAATTCGTAATAGTTCGCTATCACTCATTAAACGTCAAGCAAAATTCATTCTTCTAAAATCCCGAAATACCACAAGCCCTAATGATTTGGGTTTAACGAGAAAAAGAAACATGTCGTGTTGTTGACAAACAACTTTGAGTTCTCGGTAGAGGATATTTCCGAGATTTACCGTCTCCGTTGGGCGATAGAATCCCTGTACAAACAGCTCAAACAGAATTTTCCACTTCATTTCTTCTATGGAGATAGCGTCAATGCCATACAGATACAAACATGGGTGGTCTTGATAGCCAATCTGCTCATTACCGTACTCTCAAGAAGCATCAAAAGAAGTTGCGCATTCTCTCAGGTTGTCACTATGGTGCGCCTTACACTTATGTACTACATTGATTTTGTCGCATTCATGGAAAATCCTGACAAAACATGGAACAATATTCTGACCAAGGAGGGGCAAAAAGCACCACCAGAACCTTCTCTTTTCGATTAGGGGGGTTATTATGCTCGTTTAAGTTTTACCGGACAGCAATAAATTAGTACCATACATGCTGAATTTACCAATCTGACCACCTATCGCAGGAAGTGCGTAGGGCTTGAGCCGTTTGAGTATTTGAGAAATGATGTTTGATGGTTAAATATTGCCCTAATTGAAGATAGAGTTTTGCGGCTTCTTCACCGGGCAAGACAGCAATAGCGTGGTGGAGCATATCGCTGGAAACATGTCGCAAATGTTTCATCCGCGAACTGCTCTTTTCAAAATCCGAAGGATGATCAACCGTGAAATATTCCTCGCAATTGAAGTCATGGCAAATCTCAGTGGGCCGTCGTTTATCTCCTTTCGCCAGATTATGATAAGGGAAGAATGGACTTGACCCCACTCCATATCGTGTCAATGACCAGCATGGGTAAACGGAATTTGCCATACCTACGGCATACTCGATGGCCTTTTCGGCTTTTTCTTTTTGGGAGAGTTTTCCATCCGACATCTCTTTTTGGAGATTTGCCATTCGGAGTGCAAACCATTTCTTATAGTAAGTAGGCCGGAAGGTCATTTTTGTTTCTTTCAGACGACACATTGGGACTGAAAGGAACAGAATAGCAAAGGGATTTCGTTCCACATCGTATTCCGGACTATCAAATCCACACGCGTAAGAATCGGAGACAGGTTCAAATGCGTCAACAGCTTCTCCGTATCTCGCCTCTGCCAACATAAGCGTCCCAATCAAGTCGTTCCACCTGTCGGGGAATGAGAGGATGCTTCCATTGTTTTTAAGCAATTTCGCCCAGTTGTCATTCTTCCCGATTGACAGTCGAGCACTCATTGCAATATCTGCGCCACATTCCATTGCGAAGCAAATAGAGGCACATCCATGTGAATCAGCAAATCTGATCTCGTCTTTAGTTAAGCCTGCGTGATCTACCAAATCGAGCAACTGTAAAGCTGATACTGTATCTCCTGCCTCCAACATCTTTGGCACAACAATACAATCCGATGCACGATGCAGCATATCGAGTGGATAACAGTAGCTTTGATGAGTATTGCGGTAAAAGATTACCTCTTTGCACAGCGGACTACGCCAACGGTAATCTGATTCATGTTTTTCGCGTTCATAACGTTTATCTGCCAATATAACGCTTCCTTTGTCACAGAGCCATTGAGCTTCCCTTGCAAACCAATCTTTATATTTGGCATCGTAAGGGCGCAGAAAACTTTGTGTGATAAATCGCAAAGTCCTGACTTGATTTCGGATATGAGCAGATGCTTCCCTTAAATTTATTTGCGCGAACACTGAATCAGCCTTGGCGTAATCTACGGGATTTAGAAGATAGGAAAATCCTTCGGTATATTGCCATAAAGGTTTATAGCATTCCATCCCTTTATTGGCCGCAGTCCTTGCAGTAGAAATCAGTGTTCCTATTTCAGGCAAGGAAAGTCCGCACCAATACCACCTGGCTGAATGGTCATTGGCGAGTTCCATCTCTCTGATATGAGCCTGCAACAGCCAGAGAATTGATGCTTCTTTCCCTTTTTCGTATGATAGCTGTAGGGCTAACGCGAGTTTGTCGGATGCTTTTCCAAGTTTTTCAAGAGTCCATTGTAATGAACGTTCGTCATCTTTACGACGATATATTTTCAAGGCATCGTCATATCTGCCGGTATGATAGTATGCGCTTGCCAGTGATTCCTCAAAGATGGATTTCAATTCGTAATCGTTGAATTGATGACGATTAAAGAGGGCAATAATATCGTCAAATTTTCTTGTGGCTCTTAATGCGCGCGCTGCTTGAATGGCATACCGATCTCCAAGCTGCCCGTCAAGACGACTCATTGCCACATCTGCAAGAGAGTCAAGGATCTGCAACCGAGGGTCGTTATCATAATAAAAGTACCACGGGTCTGTTGTCTTATCACATTCCTTTGCTGTTTGCCGCATCAATATTATGTAATCGCGAAGTTCGTTGTTATTCCTCGAAAGGCGTGATTGCAGATGATAAGGCACCTTGAGGTATCTTATCTCATCTATGCCATAGCCGTCAGAGTATATCAGAGACTTGACATCTTGTTCCGACGCACCAGGTATCAGTTTTTGCCACATCTTTATCATATTTGACGTTTGAGAACCATTTTCAACCTCATATTCGGCATTGTATGTAAGATAGTATTGTGGCTCATAGGTCGGATACCAACAAGCAGAGGAAGTATAAGCCACCAACAAGCTTAAAGCAACACAAAAATTGCGGAATTTATTCATAAATTTTGGTGATTTCATCTGGAGAGTAATTTGCTAATTGCTTCTCATCAAGGTGATACAGAATTGTGTTTTGCGGTTTATAACCGAGATAGTTCTCTACAAGCGCCTTAGTTTTCATTATTTCCGAAAATGATGGCTGCTCATACCTTATGGTCTGGAGATAATCAAGTTCGAGCGCATCGCTTACATTTGACCGCAGTGCATAGACGTTGTCATGCAGCCTTTTGAGTTCGGGTATGGCATCAGGGATGGTGTCAAGATTCGTGAGTCGCTGGAAGTCTGTGCCGTTAAAAACCACACCCCATGAGAACACCGGATAGGCCACATCAAGAGGAAGTGGATATTTCGGAGCATTGTCAAGATATTTTTTTACAATATCCGACCTCAGAATTGAATTTGTCTCCTTTGGGTTCTTGAGTTCACCGACATTATACACCATCAAAACACCTTTGTCTACATCAGGAGCCTGTTGCGACAACTGATGCAAACGTATTGTGGAACTAAGTGTTTTGCCGTATTTTTCTGTCAGAGACTTCATTTCCGAACAAAGACCGAAGAAGGTGTCGCGTGTGGGTTCAGTCCAATCACAGTCGAGCTGAATCTCATTGAATGTAAGATTCCCGTTCTTGCATTTGGCATCGATCCGTTCATATATTTTCTTGGCGAGCTCCAGTTCGCGGCCTTTCATCTCTTCCAATGCCTCCAAGGTGATGAATACACACGGTACAATTTCAGTGCCTTCCGGGAAGTCTGAGGCATAGACCCCAACTTCCGCATCAGGCACAGGGCCTGCTGAATAATCATAATAGCGGATATCAAAAAATCTGAGATACACACGGTTAATTTCGTGTTTTTTGAGAAACTCTTTCTCTTTGTCAGAAAGGCTTACCCACGATTTCCAATAGTAAGCACAATGTGCAGAATTCGACCTTGATTTGAGGTCGGAGAGATTACAGGCCGAAAGCACACACAATATAAGCAGTGCTATCGAAATGATTTCTGTGAATTTTCTCATGACGGTTCTTTGGGTGTTTATATACTGACACAAATTTCGGTCAAAATCAACGCCCGACAAAGAAAATTGCCGGGCGTTGTATGAAGTGCTTTATTGTTGTATGAAATGAAGAAGAGTCTATTTCCAAACAATATAATTAGTATTGAAAGATGTCCTTCCATCGGGATTGCCAACCTCAATTTTATTACCAACCTTGTCTATTGCAAAACCATAGGCGGTTGAGCCTATCAAGTAAATGGCATTTGTGACACCCAAATCAGATAGGCATTGAGAGAAGTCGTGGAATGTAAGTCTATTCTCGGTGATTACTACCGCCACTTGTCCGTTTATTTCGACCAATGCCTTGCGTTGAGATTTCCCTTTTGGCTTATTTTCAACAACCTGACCACCTACCACTAAGGGATACTGGCGGAAGAAATAGCCATTGGATTCGAGGGCCTGTTCAAGCATCGGGGTTGCGTCGGCTACTCCAACTGTAAGTTTCCCACCAATGATAGAACAAAATCCGGCTTTCGACTGCCCCTTACTTTTCAAATCGCCATTCAATACAAACGCGCCCACTATCTCGCCGTTATCTTTTCGTATATCGGCAGCAGGGAATATCATTTTGGCTGATGAATCTTTGACGATCTCGGAACCTATGAATAAACTCGGTGTTAATCCATAAGGTGACAATATTTTAAGATTAACCCCATCCACAATTGTATCATTAACGGAAACATATCCATTTGAAGCCTCATTAATGGTGTCCGTCCCTTCTGTTGTAGGAATTAGCTTTTCTTGGGCTGGATCTATTATCTGCTCATCATTGTTTTTGACGGATATGACGAAGTAAATCACTATGGCGAGAATAGCTGCCAACAAAAATGCCAAAAGCCACCAAATATAATTAGGCTTTGAGCTATGGTGTTGCGACTCCCGCGTATGCGATGAAGAGATTACTCGAATTTCATCGTCTGTAATATCTTTATGCTGATTCTTCATAGGGCGTTCTCCTTTTCAATAAATTCTTTCAATACTTTAAGAGCCTCTCTTGATGCCGAGACTTCATGTTTGAAATGTCGGCAGTCAGAAAGTGTCAACTTCTGGCGTGAGGGGTTGATGAACGTAATATAATCACGGTTTATAATCAAACTTTTGCCTATCCGAAGGAAGCGGTTGTCATCCTGAGAAATCATTTCGGCAATGCGCCGTTCAATCTGACCAAGTTGCAGAGTAAGGACATATTCGCTTCCGTCAGCCATTGTTATAGCAGAGTAATTGCCATCGGCGACAATGAATACGACAGCATCGCCGGGCACTCTCACCATCTCTGTGGACGTTGTAAATAGTAAATCCTTACTCATAATTTACTGCAAAAATACGAATTTTTAAGGAATTACATTGTGATATACTCTGTTCCCTGTATGAATTATAGCTTTTAATGTTTCAATATGCGAGTACAGTTAGGCGATTTAATCTTAAATACGATGAAATTGGATGCGTATGGCTGCGGTTGACTGTGGAGATATTTCGGTGATGATTCATTGGCGTTGAGTCGATAGAAACAGTAGTTCCAGCCTTGACCCATGTCGGTGTAGAGGGCCTCTTTCACGCCTTGTGATAGCAATGCTTCAATGAAGTTTCCGAATGAGACTATTCCTTGACTCTCGTATAATGCCAAATTACCTTTTGAATCAAGGCATAAAGCGCGGAATACGTTTTTATTGCCCGTCGGACGAGTGATTTTCACGGCTTTGCCATTGTGTATCATCATTTCTTGTGCGAATCCCAAACCGTCCTCTGATGCCGCTTTCTCAAGTTCAGATGAATAGTCCATATAATGGAATTGTGAACCGGAAACTGCCGACCAAGTGAAAGCTCCGGTGTTGCGTTTGCAGCGGTAGCCCTTGAATCGTTTACCGCCCGCCACATGGTCGCCTGCGATGTTTGCGTGACCTTTGTCAAACTCCGTTCCGGTGAAGGCACCTGCAAAGGCCAAGACTATTGAGTCATCGTTGGCCGAAGGAATATCGCCACATACCATATCCATCGTTAGTTGACTCATATCAGGCTTCAGGCAAATCAAATCGCCGTATGGCGTTTCGATATGTGATTCTGACAGGACATTGGACTTTGGGGCGGTGAAATCGCATACCATTGGCTCTTTGATGTCAGGCTGCTTATCGCGTATAATGTCAATGAAGAGTTTGACACGAGCCAAAACCTCCCGGCCTCGGTTGCGCCACCATGAAGCCTGCTTATCCGGAGTTTTTGCGTTGAAGCCGATAGCGTCAATGCCAAGATGTTTCGCTTGATACAACGCACGTTCATTGTGATATTTCTGGGATATAATAATGATGGAATCCTGACGATATACGTCTCGCATCTTCGCAATGGAATTTAATGTGCGTGTACCGTCATAGTCAAGAATAATGCGAGCCGAATCCACACCCTGCTTCATCAATGAATCACGCATAGCAACTGGCTCATCATATCCATACTCCGTGCTTCGGTAGTCACCGCCACTCACAACGAGCCAATCAACCTTTCCTGCATTATAAAGTTCTGCGGCAGCTTTGATGCGATGGTCAAAGTAATAGTTCTTACGCCCATTCCAAGTAGATATGGGAGACGTACCTAAAACCAGTCCAACCTTTCTGTGCGGAACATCCTCAACTTTGTTGTATAATCTGTCTTTTGCCGCACGACTAACCATGCAGTCGCAACCTATCATAGCTACGATTATAAGACTTATTGTAACTGTCAATGCTATTAAGATACGTTTTTTCGTATTGTATGGCTTACTCATTTTTAATCGTTTGATTTTGAGCATCTGCGGCATGCCCTTCTCTTCATTTTTTTCGAGACTTTTGAATCTCAATCCCCAATGGGGAAAGGGGCGTTGTGCCCTAATTTGAACGTCTTTGGATTTTTTTCGTGCAGATATGCGTATGCGCACGATAAAAATCTAAAGATTTTACGGAAATACTTTGTCGGCTAATTTAAGGCATTCAACAAGCTGTTCCATCCAGTCTTGATTTTCGGGAACGTACAGCCCTGTTATGCCAAGGCGGTTGGCAGCCTCAATATTTTTTAGGCTATCATCAACAAAAATGGTTTCTTCAGGAGTGAAGCCATCCTCGCGAAGCGCGGAAAGGAATATTTCTGCATCAGGCTTGCAAATGCCCATTTCATAACTGCAATGCAGTACATAAAAAAAATCTCCAATGCCATGTCCCTGGGTGCTGAACTGGCTGCTCCGTGTAAACGCCATAATAAACGGATTGGTATTGCTCAACAACCCAATGTGGAATCTGTTTTTGAGTTGAATCAGATTATCCAGTCGATTTTGCGGTATGTCCTTGATAAAGCCAAGCCAGCAATATTGTGCTTCCTCCCAAGAAATAGGGCGGTTGGCCACGGATGAAAGTTTTTGGCAGAAAGCCTCTGCGCTTATGTGTCCCATTTCAAGATCGAGAAAAAAATCTTTCTGGCCGTAAGCCCCCATATAATAATCCGGATCTATGCCTATGGCACGGAAACGGTCAAAAGCTTGTTGGGTGTCTTGACGAAAAACAACTCCACCCATATCAAAATATATATTGCGTATCATCACCTTGATAAATTAAAGAGTGTGCAAAGGTATATAAAAATCACGAGTAACCTTAAATTAGCAGACTTGTTTATTTTACAAGAAAGTCTGCTAATTTTGTGTTTTGTGTTTCGTGTATGTCAAATTGTCATATTTTTGAGGGTGAATTTTCTTTTTTTCGGGGAATATTGCTAACTTTGCACTCTTATACTTAAAGAGAATCGAGGGGGCAACGTGCTTCCTCACACATTAAATACATCTATGCAAGACAATAAGCCTCAGCAAGACACCAGCACACAAGCGCCTATCAAGCGCACGGTGCTCGACTACGACGATATTTGCCAACTCGCCCCCTTCTTCAAGGGCAAGGAGAAGTTGGTGAACCGCCTGTTCCGCCTGCTCGCAGTGGATAAGGTGAACTGGATTCACGACCACAACTGCGACACCCCTGGCGTGCCATTTGTGCAAGGTCTGCTCCGCGACCTCAACATCACCATCGACATTCGTGGCGAGGAAGTGCTGAAAAACCTGCCGAAAGAAGGTGGGTTTATCACCGTGTCGAACCACCCATTCGGTGCGCTCGACGGCATTATGCTGATTAAAATCATCGGTGAATACCGTCCCGACTTCAAGGTGATGGTGAATATGATTTTAAACTACATCAGTGCCATGCGCCCCAACTTCATTGCCGTGGATGCCCTCGCCAGCAACGACCCCGCCAAGCGCGCCGTGTCGATGAAGGGTATCACCACCGCGCTCCGCCATGTGAAAGACGGTCACCCTCTGGGCTTTTTCCCTGCTGGGGCGGTGTCGAAAATCACGCATAACCTCCGCATCGAGGACCGCTTGTGGCAGCCCAACATCATTCGCCTGATCAAGAAGTTGAAGGTGCCTGTGGTGCCCATCTATTTCCACGGACACAACAGCACATTCTTCAACATTCTCGGCCTGATTGACTGGCGATTGCGCACGCTGAAACTCCCCTCTGAGGTGTTCCGCCGCCACGACCAGACGTTCCGTGTGTCGGTGGGCCAACCCATCATGCCCGACGAGCAGGCACAATACGAGTCGCTCGAATCGTTGGGCGAATTCCTGCGCGAGCGCACCTACAGTATGCGCAAGTGGGACAAATAACACCAATGTGAAATTAACTCAAAATCTACATATTAATTATGGCAACACTTGAAGCAGCAATTAAAAGCGCAATGCTGCGCTACGGACTGATTGGCAAATCGCCGTTGTATCTTGCCGCCATGGAGCAGGCGTTGAAGGTTGCGCCTGTCGACCTTTCGGTGCTCATCATCGGTGAGAGCGGTTCGGGTAAGGAGGTCTTCCCCCGAATCATTCACGACCACAGCCGACGCAAGCACGAGAAATATATGGCGGTGAACTGTGGTGCAATACCAGCAGGCACCATCAATAGCGAACTTTTCGGTCACGAGAAGGGCTCGTTCACTGGCGCTATCAGCGAGCACAAGGGCTATTTTGAAGACTGCGACGGCGGCACGCTGTTTCTCGACGAAGTGGCTGAACTGCCAATGGAAACGCAGGCACTGCTGCTGCGTGTGCTGGAGTCGGGCGAATATATGCGCGTGGGTAGTTCCGACGTGCGTAAGACCGACGTGCGCATCGTGGCTGCCACCAACAAGAATCTTGAAAACGCCATCAAGGAGGGAAAGTTCCGCGAAGACCTGTTCTATCGCCTTTGCTCGGTGCGCATCGATGTGCCACCATTGCGCCGCCGTGGCGACGACATTTGGCTGCTTATCCGCAGGTTCAGTCACGACTTTTCCGAAAAATACCGCACCCCGGAAGTGGAATACTCCGACGAGGCTAAAAAGGCGATGCTCGCCTACCGCTGGCCCGGCAATGTGCGCCAACTCAAGAATGTGGCGGAGCAGATAGCACTGTTTGAGGCTGGCAACAGGCTCAGCGTTGAGAATGTGGCGAAATATCTGCCCAACCAGGAGGGTTTGGTAAGCGTCGACGGTGCCGTGCACGACTACATGCACGAGCGTGAATACATTTTCAAGATGCTCTACAAGATGCAGCAAGATGTGGTGGCTCTGCAATCGGCTCTGCAAGAGCGACGCATGCCCGAAACCGCCACCACCACATTCCAACTCAACGATGAGATGGAACTGCTCAAGCGCGATAGCCATAAGTTGACGAAGATGAACATCGGCGCCGATGACGACACCGTCAAGCCGAAGAAAATCATCGACCTCAACAGCCAGGACACCACGGCAGTTGACAAGCACGATTTCGACGCTCCCTACGCCATGGAGGTGGAGGCGCATATCAAAACGCTCGACGAAACCGAGCGCGAGACCATCACACGCGCTTTGGAGCGCAACAACGGCAAGCGCAAGCGCACAGCCGAAGAGCTCAACATCTCGGAACGCACGCTCTACCGCAAAATCAAGGAATACGGACTCGAATCAAGAAACCAACACAAAAAGTAATGAAGCACTTCAGCACCATATTCCGCCGCACATTAGCCTTGGTGATGCTGCTCGTGGCATCGCAGGCTTGCTCCGTGTATAATTTCTACAAATTCAACGGAGCATCGCTCGACTATAATGTGTATAAAACCGTCTCGTTCAGCGACTTTCCAATACGTGCCGCGCTGGTGTATCCGCCTTTGCAGCAGACCTTTGAGAACAAACTTCGCGACATGGTGGCGCAAAACACTCGTCTGCGCGTGATTGATTCGCCTAACAGCGACTTGCGAATGGAAGGCGAAATCACCGCCTACAACCTCACGCCGCAAGCCGTGGGCGAAGACGCTTACGCCAGCAAAACGCGCCTCACCATCACCGTGCGTGTGAAATACATCGACAACAAGAATCCCGCGCTGAGCAACGACCAAAGTTTCTCGGCGTACCGCGACTTCGACAGCAGCCAAATGCTCACCGACGTGCAAGACGACCTGTGCGCACAAATCTGCAACGACCTAAAAGACCTCATTTTCAACGCCACTTTCGGCAACTGGTAATACACACAGCATCATCACATGGACATTCTCTCTAACATACAGGATTTTATCGCCAACCCCTCGCAGCCCATCACTCAGGAGTGGCTCGACGAGGTGCAGCAGCAATACCCCTACTTCAATCTGCCGGCGTTGCTCTACCTGAAGCAGCACGGCATAGAGGGTAACGAAGAACTGCTGGGCAAACTGGCCATCAGTTGTGCCGACCGCAAGGTGCTCTCCACCCACTTGGGCGATGGTGCCGACCTGTTCCGCGACTTCTATCCGCAGGAAAAGGAGGAACCCACCACTACCACCACCCACGCCATCGACATGTTCTTAGATGCCTTTGGTTCTGGCAGCCAGAAAGAGGTGGAGGTGCTTGAAAACATGATTTTCAACCCCACGCCCGACTATGCCGACATCCTTGCCGCCGAAGACCAGGCTGCACCAGCCACCGCCACTGGCGAGAGCGCACAAGATGCCCTCATCAACAGTTTCATAGCACAAGAACGCGAGAAGGAAAAAGAGGTGACCAACATTCCGCAGCACCACATCGACGAGCATGATGTGGCGGAGATTGCCGACACGCCTATCGAACAACCTGTGGAGCGCGACGATTCAATGCTCAGCGAGAGTTTGGCGAAAATGTACATCAAAAGACGTAATTATTCTAAGGCTCTTGAAATTATTGAGAACATAAATTTGAATTTTCCAGAAAAAAGTATTTACTTTGCAGACCAAATTCGTTTCTTGCGTAAATTGGTACTCAACGAAAAAACAAAAAAATAAAGATTATACATTACAGACATGAACGCTATTTTTGCAATTTTAATTACTCTCGCAGCATTATTGCTGATTGGTGTGGTTCTTATTCAAAAGTCTAAAGGTGGTGGTTTGGCTACTAACGTAAGCAGCTACAACCAAATCGCAGGTGTGCGCAAAACCACCGACTTCATTGAAAAAGCCACTTGGAGTTTAGCCATTTTCATTTGCGTGCTCAGCATTTGCGCTTGCATCTTGTCAAAGAGTTCTGATGCAAACCAAGGCACTCGCCTCGCAACCCCACAAACTGAGCAACAACAAGGCACTGGCATCCCAACCTCAGGTCAAGGCCAGCCAGCAGCTCCAGCCCAGAAATAAGGCACAAAACACCAAACGGAACATACCGATAGCGCCCATGCAATGTCATAGGGCGCTTGTTTTGTTTCCCCCATACCATGAGAAAAATCAGGAGGATTTTTATAGAAGTTAAGGAGATTTTATAGAAGTTAAGGAGTTAAGAAGTTAAAGAAGTTAAGACGATAGTCTCTGCTCTCGAAATTTCGAATTCTCGATAATTCGAAGATTCGAAAACTCGCAGCCCTGTTGACCTGTTGCCTCGTTGACCTGTTGCCTCGTTGACCCGTTGACTCTCACTTTGGTAGATAGAGGGTGAAGTGGGGGGTGTCGTAGGCGATGCGGTAGGGGTGCGTGGCGAGGAAGTGGTTGAGGGCAGCGATTTTAGTGTCGATGCAGAATGTGCTTTGCGCTGCGCCGTAGGTGTGGAGCATACTGTCGGTGGGCGCGGTAAACTCGGTGCCGATTGACACGAATTTTTGGCGAAGCACTATTGGGAGAGGCTTCACGTTGTTGAGGCGCTCGGTGAGCAGGGCGCTGCTGAGCAGTTCGGGCCAACAGCAGTCCATGGCTGGTCGGGTGTCGGTGAGGTAGTTGAGCATGGGCATACTGCCGTACACGAGCATTGTGTCGCCAGGGTGTACCCACGGTTTGATGCCATCGAGCACATCGTTGATGACAGCGGCTCGCTCCGGCGTGGTGAGTATGCCAGCGGCGCGTGAGTTTTCAATGGTGGCTGTCTTTTCCCACAGTTTGCCTCCGTCGAAATACGCTCCTTCGGTAGCCATCTTCGCTACGCACACGAGGGCGAACGCCACGATGAAGTAGGCGGTGCGGAACATTTGCGTGTGGCGAATGCACACGGCTATGGCAATGGGTGCAGCAAGCATAACGATAATGGAACCGCTATTGAACGCGCTGTCGGAGCCCATCGGGAAGATGAGCATCAACAAAAGGGCGACAACGCCCAAGGCGCGCACAGCGTCGTGGCGATTGACGATGACCGTGAGGCAACCGATGGTGCAAAGTGCCCAGATGGGTTGTAAGAGTTGCATTCTCCACATCATCCACACCGACACGGCAAGGGCGCAACCGAGCATCACCACTCGCATCAATAGCGAGGCGATGCGCTGGCGCAGAATGGTGTAGATGCAGATGATAGAGGCGAGTTTCAGCCAAGTGGTAAACTCAATATAATAGAAGTTGAACTGCTGCGCGATGAGCGAGCCTGTGCTGTGCGACGATTCGCCAGAGCCGTCATTGGCTATGTGGCGCAGTGTGGCAAGGTTGTCGAAGAAAATGCGCAGATGTCCCAAAGCCCACATCAGCATCAACACGGCACCCACGCCAACAATCACGCCCAACACGGCGACGGCGGAGCGGCGCACGCCTTTCGCCACCGACTCGCCATTGCACCACGCCATGAGCAGAGGCGTGAAGGCAAACACGAAGCCCAACACATTGGGAGTGCGAGAGAATGCGTTTATACCGAGCAAGCAGCCGCCTAAGAGCACCATCAACGGCTGGCGTTTCAGCAACTGCTCAATCGCCAAAAGGTAGAGCATGATGGAGAGAATATCGTAGCAGAAAGTGACCGGAAGCGCCACAAACGCCACCATCGACAGCGCATTGCCCAGCACGATGGCAGAGGGAGAGATGTGGGGCTTGAGAATTCGCCACACAGTGAGCATACACGCCACCAGGCAGAGCAAGCCAAACAAGCGCATACCCAGCAGCCCCATCGAGGGAAACACCCACAGCACCACGCCACCCACAATGCCACTCAGATAATACATAAAGTGGTAGCCCACGGTGTCGGGGGCGGTGAAGATGTTGGCATACATGGTCATATACTGCCCATTGTCGCACACATCGAAGCCGAACACCACGCCCAGCGAAAGGTAAAGCGCCACGGCGGCGGTGGTCCACCACAGCCAAAGTTTGGGCTGACGAAGAATTGATGCGTTGATGCGTTGCCAGATATTCATATTGCTCATTTTTCTGCAAATATAGGCAAAAAACGGAGCAAGTTGGGTAAAAGTGGTGAGAGAAGGGAGTTTTTCTTGGTAAATTTGGGGAAATGGCGTAACTTTGCACCACAATTGAAAAATATATTAACCAAGGTGGAAAAATTTGGCTGCTTGCAACCACTTGAAAAAATGCTAAAACTGCGAATAAATCCCTCTATATTCACAGCCCAATTAGCGTTTTTTCCACCATTAAAATGATGGAAAAAATGAATTACTTATTCACATCGGAATCCGTTTCCGAAGGGCATCCCGACAAGGTTGCCGACCAGATTAGCGATGCTATTCTTGACCAATTTCTTGCTTTCGACCCTGAATCGAAAGTGGCTTGTGAAACCCTCGTGACCACCGGTCAGGTGGTGCTTGCCGGCGAAGTGAAGTCGCAGGCCTACATCGACCTCCCCGAAGTGGCACGACGCACTATCAAAAAGATTGGTTATCACAAGAGCGAATATATGTTCGACGCCGACTCATGCGGTGTGCTCACTGCCATTCACGAGCAGTCGGGCGACATCAACCGCGGCGTGGACCGCAGCGAAAAAGAAGCGCAAGGCGCGGGCGACCAAGGCATGATGTTTGGTTACGCTTGTACCGAAACCCCAAGTTATTTGCCCCTCACGCTCGACTTGGCGCACTTGCTGCTCATCAAACTCGCAAAACTCCGCAAAGGCCATGTGATTCCTTACCTCCGTCCCGACGCCAAGAGCCAGGTGACAGTGGAATACGATGGCGAAACCCATAAGCCAGTGCGCATCCACACCATTGTGATCAGCACCCAGCACGATGATTTCGTCAATCCAAAGAAGGAAGGCATCACACAAGAGGAAGCCGACAAGCAAATGCACGACCGCATCTATAATGATGTGAAAAATGTGCTGCTCCCTGCGCTCCTTGCCGACCTGCCCGAAGCCACTAAAGCGCTGTTCGACGACAAGTTGATTTTGCTCGTCAACCCAACTGGCAAATTCGTGATTGGTGGCCCTCACGGCGACACCGGTCTTACTGGCCGTAAAATCATCGTTGACACCTACGGAGGCCGTGGCGCACACGGTGGCGGCGCATTCTCAGGCAAAGACCCCAGCAAGGTGGACCGCAGTGCCGCCTACGCTGCACGCCACATTGCAAAGAATGCCGTGGCAGCAGGCATCGCCGATGAAATGCTCGTGCAAATCAGTTACGCCATCGGTCAAGCCGAGCCTGTGAACTTCTTTGTTGACACCTACGGCACAAGCAAGGTGAAGGAAAGCGATGCCGAAATCGCTAAAAAACTCAACGAACTGTTCCCACTCACCCCATTCGCCATTGAGCAACGCCTGAAGTTGCGTCAGCCTATCTACGAGGAAACCGCAGCCTACGGACACATGGGCCGCAAGCCAAAGGTGGTGACCAAGCACTTCGCCTCGAAGTACGAGCGCAAAGAATTTAACCTCGACGTGGAACTCTTCACTTGGGAAAAACTCGACTACGTGGACCAAATCAAAGAAAAATTCCACATCTAACCCCCACTCGTGGTTTCACACACACATACTAAATGCCACCCCTCACTCCGAAGGGTGGCATTTTTTATCCCCCCACACATACCCCCTGTGGAAAATACAGGAATGGCAAAAACAGGTGAAGGCATCGGAGATGCCAAATGATGCGAAACACCATGCAAGTGTCCTTGCGTGCAAGGACGCGCAGCTTGGTGATAGCGATGTGCACACAATATGAGCCTCGTAGAGGGTCGGTTATGGTCAAAACTATAGATGCTACCACGACCGACCGTCTCCGATGCTCACTACTTGATGTTGACCTGTCTCCAAGCTGCGCTCGCAAGCGAGCTTGCATGGAGTTAACCATAATATGCCGTTTCCAACGGCCCCAAAACCCCTCTTTTCAACTTTTTCAGCACTTTCGATAATTCGCGTCCACATCAAACGATTAATACACAACGATTTAGGCGGAGTGAAGTATCACGTCACTACCATAGCCCCAGCGACGCTGGCTAAACCCAATTTCCGCAAAACTTCGCCAAAATCGCATATTTTTGTTGATTTTGGCGAAGTTTTGATTGGATTGATGCGTTTTATTTGTATCTTTGTGAGGCTTACATGATTTAAAAGGAAAATAAGTATGGCAAAGTATAACCTCATTGGCAGACAAAAAGAAATTGAAGAGTTGGAACGTCTATATTCTTCAAATAAATCTGAATTTTTGGCAATATATGGCCGCCGACGCGTGGGCAAGTCGTTTTTGATTGACGAGGTCTATGGTGAGAAAATGGCATTTTCTGCCGTGGGTGTATATTTCAAAAAGGAGGATCGCTCGGATCTTCGATGTCGCCAAGAGCAGTTAGCCCACTTTTATGAAAGCCTTTTACAGTATGGCATGTCTGTAGAAACGCCTATGCCAAATTCATGGAGAGAGGCGTTCAGACTACTGCGACAACTATTAGAAAACTGCGGGAAAAGGCGAAAAGTGGTTTTCCTCGACGAATTGCCTTGGTTGGCTGGTCCACAGTCGTCGGAATTAATTGCGGAATTGGGATTTTTCTGGAACTCATGGGTTTGCAAGCAGCGCAACATCATACTTGTGGTGTGTGGTTCTGCCACCAGTTGGATGCTCGATAATGTGATTCGGGAATACGGAGGCCTGTATAGTAGGCTCACGATGAAGATGCAACTTCACCCTTTCACCTTGGGAGAATGTGAACAATATTACAAGGACAGAGATTTTCATTTTTCCCGATATGAAATTGCTTTAGCGTATATGGCACTTGGCGGCATACCTTATTATATGGACTTGCTCCGCAACGATAGAACCCTCGCAGAGAATATTGACCAAATATTTTTCAAAAATCCTCAAATCAAGCAAGAGTTTGAGGATGTGTATGTGGGTTTGTTTTCTTCTTCGGAAAAGTATGTTGACATCGTTGTGGAATTAGGCAAACACAAATACGGTATGACCAGAAAAGAAATAGCAGATGCCGTGCACACCACGAGTGGTGGCGGTCTATCCACCATGCTTGACAATTTGCAACAGTCGGGTATCATTACCACCTATCCCCGACTTGGTGGCAAACGTAAAGTGATGGTGTATCAACTTGTGGATTTCTTCTCGTTGTTCTATCTGAACTACATACACAAGCATAAAACTCCCACTACTGGCTGGGGTGCTCTTCAACGGTCACCACAATTTTTCGCTTGGGCAGGGCTCACTTTCGAGATACTTGTAAGCCAACATATTAGGCAACTTCAAAACGCTTTGAGGATAGGCACCGTCACTGGCTTGTATAATTGGAGAGGAATGACAGATGATGGCGACGGTTCGCAGATTGATTTGGTGATAGAATGGCATGGCGAGCGAACCGACTATTTGTGTGAAATTAAATTCTCAGAAAACGTGTTTGCCATAAATGCCGATTATAAACAGTCTCTACTGGATAAAATATCTGCTTTTCGGGAATCTGCACAGCATATTAAAAGTCACTCCATATTATTGGTGATGGTGACAACGATGGGTGTGAAGCGAAATGTGCATTCTGGTTGCGTAAATTTGGAAGTAACCTTAGATTCCCTCTTTGATTAGCCATCGTTTTTCCGCAAAACTTCGCCAAAATCAACAAAAATATGCGATTTTGGCGAAGTTTTGCGGAATATTTGGGGCAACTGTGCCCTTGGTTCCTTGATTTTTCTTGCTTGTTTAACTCTATTTAGTGTTAAAAGGTGTTTTTACTATGGAGGAAATTATTACATTTGCACCGTTATTTAATAATATGCATAAGAATGGCATCTAACAAAGAGGGTTTCCTTACAAAAGTGGGGCATTTGTTGCGCTCAATCGGGCGAGGGATTCGTTCGTTTTGGCAATGGTATAAGAGTATTTACGTTGGTCGTCCGTGGTATGTGAAAACTGTCTCGGCGATAGCATCGTTTGTGGTGTTTGTCGTGATCTATTCACTGATGGTGTTTTTCAACTTCATGTGGCTGTTTGGCAAGTCGCCATCTATCAGCAGCATCATGAACCCAAAGACCAACAACGCATCTTACGTTTACAGTGCAGATGGGCAACTGCTGTGCAAATTCTTCGACGAAAACCGTACGCCGGTGAAGTTCGAAGAAGTGTCGCCACTGTTTTTCCAGGCACTTATCGACACCGAGGACGAGCGCTTCCACGACCACTGCGGCGTGGACTTCAAGGGCTTGGGCGGTGCTGCTAAAGACTTTATCGTGCATCAGCGCGCCCGTGGTGCTTCTACCATCACGCAGCAGTTGGTGAAAAACATGTTTAAGGTGCGCACCGAGTATTCCACAGGTTTGCTGGGCAAGATTCCGGGCTTGGGCATCTTGATTATGAAAACCAAGGAAATTCTGTTGGCGCTGGTGATTGAGACGCAATTTTCGAAAGACGAGATCATCACCATGTACGCCAACACGGTGGACTTCGGCAATGGCGCATTCGGCATCAAAACCGCCGCACGCACCTATTACAACACCACCCCCGACAGCCTCTCGGTTGACCAGAGTGCCACGCTCGTGGGCTTGCTGAAAGCCACTTCGAGTTACAACCCCAAGAAGAATCCTAAACGAAGTATGGCGCGCCGCAATGTGGTGCTCAACAATATGGTGATTCACGGCCACCTCGACCGTGCCGCCTACGAGCGCATGAAAGACGAGCCCACGCCGCTGCACTTCACCGTGGAGAACGCTGCCAGCGGACGTGCGCAATATTTCCGCAACGCCATCGACAGCAACGAGCAGTTGAAGGAATGGCGCGAGAAAAACAATGTGAACTTCTATACCGACGGTTTGAAGATTTACACCACCCTCGACAGCCGTATGCAGACCTACGCCGAGGAGGCTGTGCTGGAGAAGATGTACGACATTCAGCAGCGCTTCAACGGCAGATGGGGCAGCGACCCATGCTGGGTGGACGAGGAAGGCAACGAGGTGCCGGGCTTCGTGGAAAGCGTGGCGAAAAAGACTCCTTATTACAAGGTGCTCGAATCACGCTTCCCCAACAATGCCGACTCCATCAAGCACTATATGAACACTCCGCGCGAAATGCGCATGTTTGAATACCGCAAAGAGGGCGGAAAGGTGGTGGCGGCATCGAAGATGATGAACATCTCACCAATGGACTCGGTGGCATACATGCTCCACTTCATGCACGCCGGACTGGTGGCGATGGACCCTCGCAACGGCTTCGTGAAGGCTTGGGTGGGCGACATCGACTACAAGACATGGCAATACGACAAGGTGACATCAAGCCGACAGTGCGGCTCCACATTCAAACTCTTTGTATATTCCGCTGCCATGGAGCAGGGACTCACGCCATGCGACACCGAACTCGACGAGGTGTTCCACTGGGACGTGTATAACGAGAGCAAAGGCGTGATGGAAGACTACTCGCCACGCAACGCCAACGGTCGCTGCACAGGCGGACAGATGAGTTTCCGCGAGGCGTTCGCACGCAGTATCAACATTGTGGCGGTGCGTGTGGGCAAACGCGTGGGCTTCGACAATGTGCGCGCCACCGCCGAGATGATGGGCATCAAGTCGCCACTGCGCCCCGACAAAGCCAACGAAGACAAGCCTGCCATGTGCCTCGGCTCCATGGACGTGAACTTGCTCGAACTGGTGAACGGATATGGCACCGTGGCAAACTATGGCAAGCACATCGACCCTGTGTTGGTGACCCGCATCGTGAAAACGAACCCCGACGGCACCGAAGAAACGATATACAACTATGAAGATGAGGTGGATGCCAATGCCGCAATTTCGGCACGCGCCGCCTACTTTATGCAGAAGATGCTGGGCTTCGGTTTGACCGACGGCGGTGGCACTTCGCAATCGCTCACCGACTATGTGGACACCTATATGAACACCACCGACTTCGGCGGAAAAACCGGTACGAGCAACAACTACAGCGACGCTTGGTTTGTGGGCACCTCGCCCAACCTTGTGGCTGGCGTGTGGGTTGGTGGCGAATACCGCTGCATACACTTCACATCGGGTGCGCAAGGTCAGGGCAGCCGCACGGCATTGCCCATCTGCGGCCGCTTCTTCCAGAAGGTGTGGGGCGACAGCAAACTCCGTCCGCTCGTGAGTGCGAAATATGTGGGATTGAGTATGCCAAGCAGCACATTAGAGTGTGCTGAAGTGGAGGTGGAAAGATATGACGAGCCCGACACCACATTCGTCATCGACGATGCCGACATCACCACTGAAGGCGAAGGAGGCGAAACCCCAACCGAAACCCCTCCAGCCGCCACCCCACCAGCAGCAGAGCCAATAGAACCAGGCCAAGAAATGTGATAAAATAAATAACGGTGAAGCCCAAAAAGCTTCACCGTTTTGTTTTATAGTAGCATCAAAATTTGCTAAGTCGGAGTAATCAGAGCACTCAGAGCACTCGGAGTCTTCAAAAAAAACCGTTGACTCGTAGACTCGTTGACTTGTAGACTCGTTGACTTCCTACAGCTCCAAGTCGCCGTTGAGGATTTCGTGCCAAGGCAGACCTGATTCAGCCACTTGCTTCAAGAATGGATCTGGGTCAAATTCTTCCACGTTGTGCACGCCTGGTTTGTTCCACAAGCCCTTGAAGAACATCATGGCACCTGTCATTGCAGGCACGCCAGTGGTGTAGCTCACAGCTTGCATACCGGTTTCCTCGTAAGCCTTGTGGTGGTCGCAGTTGTTGTAGATGTAGTAAGTGAGCGGTTTGCCGTCCTTACCTATACCGCTGATGCGGCAGCCGATAGAGGTTTGACCAGTGTAGTTCTCGCCCAATTCCTTTGGATTAGGCAGCACTGCCTTGAGGAACTGGAGAGGAATGATTTCCACGCCATTGTACATCACAGGGTCGATGCGAGCCATGCCGATGTTTTGAATCACGCGCAAGTGGGTGAGATATTCTTCGCCGAAAGTCATCCAGAAGCGGGCACGCTTGATAGTTGGGAAGTTGAGCACGAGCGATTCGAGTTCTTCGTGATACATCAAGTAGCTTTCGCGAGGACCGATTTCGGGGTAAGTGAGAGGCTTGTGCACTTCGAGCGCACCGGTCTGAATCCACTTGCCGTCTTCGTAGTAGCGGCCCTTTTGGGTGATTTCGCGAATGTTGATTTCTGGGTTAAAATTGGTGGCAAATGCCTTGCCGTGGTTACCTGCGTTGCAGTCCACGATGTCGAGGGTGTGCATTTCCTTGAAGTGGTGCTTGGCTGCGTAGGCAGTGTAGATGCCACTCACGCCTGGGTCGAAACCACAGCCGAGGATAGCGCAGAGGCCAGCCTTTTCAAAGCGTTCACGGTAAGCCCATTGCCAGCTGTACTCGAAGTGAGCCTCGTCGCGTGGTTCATAGTTGGCGGTGTCGAGGTAGTTCACGCCACATTCCAAGCAAGCGTCCATAATGGTGAGGTCTTGGTAAGGGAGAGCCAAGTTCACCACCAGTTGAGGTTTGTGCTTCTTCAGCAACGCCACCAGTTGTTGCACATCGTCGGCATCCACCTGGTCGGTAGTAATGTTAGGCGCACCGATGGCCTTAGCCACCTCGTCGCATTTCTCTTTACGGCGTGAGGCAATCACTATTTCGTGAAACACTTCAGGGTACTGGGCGCACTTGTAAGCCGCCACGGTGCCAACGCCACCGCATCCGATAATCAATACTTTATTCATGTCTGTATATGTTTTTTTGTTATTTGGTTTGTTCGTCGTTGTTTCTCTCTGCCGCCACCATATTGGTGAGGTCCACAAACTGCTGCACGCTGAGTTGTTCGGGGCGCATACGGAACAGGTCGGTGGCAAGCACCGGGCTGCCCTGTGGGAACATGCTTTTGAGCGAACTGCGAAGCATCTTGCGGCGCATACCGAAGGAGGTTTTCACCACCGTCTTAAACAATCGCTCGTCGCAACCGAGGTCGGTGACATTGTTGCGCACCAACTTAATCACGCCCGACTTCACCTTTGGTGGTGGGTTAAACACATTCTCGTCCACGGTGAACAGGTATTCAATGTCGTACCACGCTTGCAGCAGCACCGACAGAATGCCGTAGGTCTTGCTGCCCGGACCCGCCGCAATGCGTTGCGCCACCTCGCGCTGGAGCATACCGCTGCAGCACACCACTTGGTCTTTATAGTCGAGCACCTTGAAGAAAATCTGCGATGAGATGTTGTAGGGATAGTTGCCGATAATCACCATCTTGCCATCGCCGAGCGTCTGCTTCAGGTCGAGTTTCAGAAAGTCTGCCGACACAATGCGGTCGCGCAGTTCGTCGGGATATACGGCATTCAGGTAGTCCACGCTCTCGGTGTCGAGTTCCACCACGGTAAGGTCGTGGCCGGCTTGCAGCAAAAACTGCGTCAACACGCCCATACCGGGCCCCACCTCAAGCACAGGCGACCCCTTATATTCGCTCACGGTGTCGGCAATGCGCTGCGCCACCGACAAGTCGGTGAGAAAATGCTGGCCCAAAGCCTTTTTCGCTTTCACTTGTTGCATATAGAAAATGTGCTAAATTATTCAATCTACAAAGATACGAATTTTTTGAGAAGTTGAGAAAAAGAAGTTGAGGAGAAGAAGTTAAGGAGTTAAAGAAGAAGTTAAGGAGTTAAATAAGAAGTTAAGGAGTTAAATAAGAAGTTAAGGAGTTAAATAAGAAGTTAAGGAGTTAAGAAGTTAAAGAAGTTAAGACGATAGCCTCGGCTCTCTCGAAATCTCGATAATTCGATTTCTCGTTGACCCGTTGACTCGTTGACCTGTTGACCCATTGACCTGTTGACTTTCTTTTGAAATCGGTTTTTTTTTGTAACTTTGTGGGGAGTGTGGCTTTTTGGGAAGTTGCATGGATAGTAATTTAATATATTTGGATTGTGAAAAAGATTATATCTCCTTTGCTGAAATATGGCATTCCTGTGGCACTGAGTGTGTTGCTGGTGTGGTTTTTCTATAAAAATATGGATATGGAAGCCATAAAGCAGAGCCTGCGTGAAGACGTGAACTTCTGGTGGTTTGTGCCTGTGATTGTGGTGAGCATCTTCAGCCATGTGTTCAGGGCTTGCCGCTGGCGCTTGCAGTTGCGCGCGTTGGGTATTGATGCGCCGCTCAGTGCGCTGGTCAACAGTATTTTCGGCACCTATTTCGTGAATTTACTGGCTCCCCGACTGGGCGAGGTGTGGCGCAGCGGCTACATCGCTTCGCGTGAGCGCACTTCGTTCTCCAAGGTGGTAGGCTCGATGGTGGGCGACCGCCTGAGCGACACCCTCACGGTGCTGGCGCTGACCATCGTCACATTCTTCTTGGCGCAGGGCGCGTTTATGAAGTTTTTGAGCCAAAAAGGCGCAGCCAGCGGCGAGAGCATGTTTGCCACCTGGTGGTTCTGGGATTTGGTGGCTGTGGGCGCGCTGATGGTGGCGCTGATGGTGTGGATTTTCAAGACCAAGAGCGAAAACAAGGTATTGACCAAAATTCGCCTCATGCTCACCAACCTGTGGGAAGGTTTGATTTCAATCACGAAGATGAAGGGAAAATGGTGGTTCCTGCTCTACACTTTACTGATTTGGGGCTGCTATTTCTTCCAACTCTATATCGCCTCTATGGCGTTCACATTCACTAAGGATTTGGGCATTGTGGCTATACTGGTGCTGTTTGTGTTCAGCAGTTTGGGTATGGCGGTGCCTACCAATGGCGGTGTGGGCGCATGGCAATACGCCATCATGTTCGGGCTTGCCATCTACGGCGTAGGCGAACTCCCATTGGGCGACCCCTACAATCCCCAAGCCAGCGCTTTCGCATGGACGGTGTGGCTGGTGCAGCAAGTGCTGCTGGTGGTGCTCGGTATCTACGCGTTTGTGTCGATGGCGATTGACCGCCGCCGCATAGCCCAAGGCAAAACCATCGTTCGCGCCAAAAGCGACGCCGAAGGCATGACATTGTAGGGAAGTCAACGAGTCAACGAGTCAACGAGTCAACGAGTCAACGAGTCAACGAGTCAACGAGTCAACGAGTTTTTTTGTCAGACGAGTCAGATAGGGATAGAGGGAACACCATTGCGTCAAGCGCCAAAGCTATCGTCTTAACTTCTTTGACTTCTTAACTCCTTAACTTCTAAATTTCTAACATCTAACTTCTAATTTCTAAAAAAATGGGCAACCTGTTTAGCGATAAATACGACGACCACTTCTACTCAAGCAAAAAAGACGAGGAGGAGCAAAAGAAAAAAGAACAGCAACCTGTGGAGGAAACTCCAGAGGAACGCGAGGAGCGTGAATTGAGGGAATTGACCTACGACCGCTCGTCGAAGCGCAAACGCATACTGATTATTGGCGGCGTGGTGCTGCTGGTGCTGGGCGTGAACATCGCGCTTTGGCTCCGCTATTTTCACCCCTACATCGTGAGCGAGGAACGTGGCGTGATTCTGAAGGTGCAGAGCGAAGGCACTATCCTCAAAACCTACGAGGTGCAGATGATTAGCGAGAAATACATTGCCGACACGGTGCGCGCCTACAAATCAGGTTTCGAGTTCACCATCAAGGGCGATTCGTTGGCAGCAAAGGCTTCGCGCCTGCAATCCACTGGCCGCCGTGTGACGGTGAAATACGAAGAATTTAAAGGCATGTTGCCATGGCGTGGCGAAACAAACCGCTTCGCCACCGACATCATTGCCGACGGAGAAAATTGAAGTCAACGAGACTACGAGCCAACAGGTCAACAAGTTTCCGAGTGCTCGAGTACTCCGAGTGCTCCAAAACCACCTAAAATCTAAATTGGTGATGCGAAAAAATGCGATAGTGACGGGGGCTTCGAGCGGCATGGGCCGCGAGGTGGCTTTGCTCCTGCTTGCCGACGGATGGCAGGTGGGTGTGGCGGCACGCCGTGCCGATGCGTTGGAGCAGTTGCGCAAGCAATACCCCGAACAGGTGACCGTGGCAGTGATTGACGTGACTGACACCGCCGCTGGCGAACAACTCACCGCTCTTGCCGAGCGCATGGGCGGCATGGACCTGTATTTCCACGCATCGGGCATTGGAAAGCAGAACCCGAATGTGGATGCCGAAATCGAATTGCGCACGGTGAGCACCAACGGCATGGGGTTCACTCGCATGATTGATGCCGCTTTCGGCTACATGGCTAAGCACGGTGGTGGGCACATTGCCGCCATCACTTCGGTGGCTGGCACCAAGGGGTTGGGCATGGCACCGTCGTACAGTGCCACCAAGGCGTTTCAGAACATCTATCTGCAAGCCCTTGAGCAGTTGGCTAACATGCGCAAACTCAACATCTCGTTCACCGACATTCGCCCCGGCTTCGTTGCCACCGCATTGCTCGACGACGAGCATCACTATCCCATGCTGATGAATGTGCAGACCACAGCCCACCTGATTATGAAGGCGGTGAAGGCGAAAAAGCACGTGGCGATACTGGACTGGCGCTATCGGGTGCTGATAGCCCTGTGGCGGCGTGTGCCGAGGTGCATTTGGCGACATTTGCCCATAAAAACGAAAAATTAAGCCTATGGAAAAAACGCTCTCGATGGCTGATGCCGAACTGCTGCTGGTGGAGCATGGCGTGCGACCCACCGCCAACCGTATAGCCATGTGCCGTGCGTTGGCAGAGGCGCAGAGTCCTTTGTCGCAGATTGATTTGGAGTCGCTTTTGATGACCATCGACCGCAGCGTGATATCGCGCACGATTGGCGTGTTTCGCGACCGCCATTTGGTGCATGTGATTGAGGACGGCAGCGCGACCGTGAAATATGAATTGTGCCACAGCCATCACCATTCCGATACCGACGACGACACCCATGCGCATTTCTATTGCGTGAGGTGCGGACACACCACCTGCCTGGAGCAACTCGCCGTGCCTTCCGCCCAACTCCCCGAAGGCTACGAGGCGCAGTCTGCCAATTTTCTTATCAAGGGGCTATGCCCGAAATGCAGTTTTAAAGAATCCAAAAAATAATGTTACAGCGCAAACCATCGCTCGTGAATCGTGCGTTTTGGAACTTCTTGGGCGCATCGATTCTCACCACCGTGGCTGCTCAGCTGGCGGTGAGCACCGACGCTGCCATCGTGAGCCACCTGATGGGACCTCACGCCATGGCTGCCGTAAACATGGCGATGCCTGTGCTCACCACCTTCCTCTCGCTCAATTCGCTGTTGGGCGTGGGGGCGAGTCTGCTTGCCGCCAAGGCTATCGGCAGTCGCGACAGCGAGGAGGCGAGCCGTGTGTTCACTGCGGCACTCTATTCGGTGCTGGCGGTGGGCGTGGTGGTGTCGGTGGCGAGTTATGCGTGCTGTGAGCAGATTTCGCGCATCGTGTGCGCCGACGATGAAATTCGCCCCATGGTGCTGAGTTATCTGCGTGTCACGAGCCTCGGCGTCACGGTGCTGGTGCTGTCGGGCATGATGAATATGATGGTGCAGAGCGACGGTCGTCCTCGGCTGGTGACTTGTGCCGTGATTGTGGGTGCCGTGACCAATGTGGTGCTCGACATCGTGTTTATCAAGATGCTGGGACTGGGCATCGCCGGCTCGGCGTGGGCCACGGTCATCAACTATGGCGTGACGGTGTGCATCACCTCGTCGCACCTGCGCCGCAAGTCGTGCTCCTACCGCATTGTGCGGTTCACCAAACAGGTGTGGCACACGCTCGGAGCCAACCTCAAACAAGGACTTCCGCTGATGATTGCCAATGTGCTGCTCAGCGTGATTGTACTGCTCATCAATAAGATGGTGGATGGCGTGCTTGGATCCGACGGTGTGTATATGGTGGCTGTGTGCATACAGTTGTTGCTCATCACCTTCGTGGTGCTCAATGGCGTGCTCGATGCCACGTTTGCCATTGGCGGAATGCTGCTCGGCGAACACGACATCACGGGACTGAAGATGCTCAATCGCAAGGTGATGACATTCTCTTGCGCCGTGCTGGTGCCGTTTTCCGCCTTTGTGGCGTTTGCCCCCGGTGCGATGGCTACGCTCTTCGGTGCCGACGACCCTGCTTTGCGTGCCGAACTGTGCCGAGTGCTTCGCATCTTCAGCGCCATACTGCTGCCGTTTTCGCTCACCGTGCTGCTGCGTGGCATGTATCAGGTGCTGGGCTATTTGGTGCTGAGTGTGGGCGTGGCAGTGGGCCAGGTGGCATCGATTGTGGTGGCGGTGTTTGTGTTCACGCAGGTGGCTGCCCCCGATATGCTCTGGTGGGGATTTCCGCTCTCGGCTGGCGCAATGCTGCTGGCGCAGGTGGGCATCACTTGGCGAATGAGTCGAGGCAAGAGCATTTCGCCCCTCACGCTGATACCTGCCCCCAATGCGGCGCGCACCTATTCCGCCACGGTGCCGAGCGGGCAAGTCAGTGAGGCGATGGCAGAGGTTCGCCAATTCCTGAAAAATGCGAAATGCTCCGATTCCATCGCTGAAAAATCGCTACATTTCACCGAAAATTCGCTCACCGATGCCGAAGCCGACATCTGCATCCACATTGAGGATGGCGGCACGGTGAGCATCGTGCTGAAAGACACCTCAAAGCCCACCCCTGCCACAAAACAGGCGTTCGGCATCACCATCAAATCCACCCAAATCTCTTGAAGAGTCAACAAGTCAACAAGTCAACGAGCCAACAAGTCAACAGGTCAACAAGCCAACAGGTCAACAAGTCAACGAGTTGGCGTCCGACAAGTCTGATAGGTCCGATAGGTCCGACAAGATTTCGAGAGCCGAGGCTATCGTCTTAACTTCTTTAACTCCTTAACTTCTTAACTTCTACACAAAACCTTCTTAACTTCTTTAATTTCTTAACTTCAGAGTCTAATTTCACTTCCAATATCTCTAATCTGCGCTGCTTTTTGATAGTTTGCGAAATTATTGCTACCTTTGTAAATTAATATAGAAAGCATCGTGAAAATGAAATATAAAATACACCGTGAGGGCTTGAACATTATCTTTGTTCTATTGTTCATCTTGTTGGCATTCAACGTGCCAGCATACTTGTTCATAGAGTATAAGCCTATACCCATCGTCTTCATGGTGATTTCCGCCATATTGTTCCTTTTGGTCATCAACTTCTTCCGCTCGCCTCGCCGCCATTATAAGGGTGAGGTGGAAAACATGGTGCTGTCGTCGGTCGATGGCACGGTGGTGGCACTTGAAGAGGTGTACGAGGACGAGTGCTTGCACTGCAACTGCATTCAACTGTCGGTGTTTATGAGCGTGTTTAACGTGCATGCCAACTGGGTTCCAGTGAATGGCATCGTGAAATATGTGAAGCACCACAACGGCCGTTTCCTCGCCGCCTATCTGCCAAAGTCGAGCACCGAGAACGAGCGTTCGTCGGTGGTGATTTCCACCCCTGCGGGCCACGATATTCTCGTGCGTCAAATTGCCGGTGCTGTGGCACGCCGCATCGTCACCTACGTTGAACCAGAGGAGGAAGTGAGCATTGAGCAACACATGGGCTTCATTAAATTCGGCTCGCGTGTGGACATTTATTTACCTCTCGATAGCGAAATTCTCGTGAAATTGGGCGAAAAAACAACTGGTGGCATGACACCGATTGCACGCCTCAAACCCTGCAATAACTGATGAACATTCTACAATCAACTCGTAATAACACCCCAAATGCGGTCACTTGCTGTAACCTGCTTTCGGGTGCGTTGGCTTGCGTGGCAGCCTTCCATGCGTTTGAACCATGGTGGTGGGGCTTGCAAGGCTATCAGGTGGCATTTGTGCTGATTGCGCTTGCCGCTGTTTTCGACTTTTTCGACGGTTTCACCGCACGTTTGCTCCACGCCGTGTCGCCATTGGGCAAGGAACTCGACTCGCTGAGCGATGCCGTGAGTTTCGGCCTGGCTCCTGGCATGGTGCTCTACAATATGCTGGTGCAATATGCGCCCGAAAGTGGCGTGGCATACATCGCCATGCTCATCCCTGTGTTTGGCGCATTGCGATTGGCGAAATTCAACGTTTCCACCAACCAGAGCACCACATTCACCGGACTTCCCATTCCTGCTAACGCAATTTTCTGGATTGGCTTCACCAACTTCTACGCCGAGCACCACGCCGATGTGCCAGTGCTGGTGGTAGCCGTGCTGGTGGTAGCGCTTTCGCTGCTGATGGTGTGCAACTTACGCATGTTCTCGCTCAAACTCCACAGCCTCAGCGTGAAGGAAAACTACAAGCAATACCTGCTCGTGTTGGCATTTGTGATTTGCGTGAGTTTCTGCGGCGTAACAGGTTTGGCATGGGCAATGCTTTTCTACATCGTGCTCTCTGCCGTCACCAAGCAAGACTAATTGGCACGGATTTTGCTACGTTGCATAGTCTGTAACCAAATTGCTAAAGATTATGACTTCGGCATTATTATTATTACTGATATTCGTTGGCTATCTGCTGTATAAGGCGTTCATGTTCAAGCGCCGCATCGACGCAGTACGCAAAGATTTCCGCCGCCAATTCGAGGAAGCCCAGCGCCATTTCGGCGGCTCCCAAAACCCATTCGGCGACACCCAATACAGCGGTGAGCAAAATGGCACCCCCCAACCCCACGAAAAACGCTACACCCAAACCGACGGCGAATACGTAGACTTCGAAGAACTCCCAGGCTCCACCGACCCCGAATCACCCACAGAACCAACCAACAACACCTCCAACACCAACCACACAACGTCTTACCCCCAAGAAGACCACATCTCCGACGCCGAATACGAAGAAATCCCCAACTAATCCCCTAATTACAAAATCACAATAAGATTATTAACATCCGATAAACTTAAGCATTACAAAAATACATGAATTGAACACTGACTCTACGGCGCTTGAGACCATTTTTATTTGTCACCCCGCGAAAAGAAAGTAAATCAGATTCAACTCGGGTTAAATCGGATTCTTGTTTATTATTTTTTTATTTTTTATTTTTTGGGGGGGAATACACTACTGAATTAAGAAATATTCACTATATTTGCAAGTGATAACTGCTGCGGATTTGTGGTGGTAATA
>OJAM01000068.1_pt1 | contig 48800 bp, 39 predicted proteins | sample 1589071 | NCBI WGS metagenome assembly OJAM01 (sample SAMN03283243) | human gut metagenome | biome: human-associated habitat; material: feces | host: Homo sapiens | place: Peru | collected 2012
CCATGCAGCCGAAATTGCAACTTTGCAATTTCGGCTGCATGGTCTACGCTGGCACAGAAGATTACTGTCTTTTTGCCGTTGACGTACTTTAGATAGGTGTCAACGATCAACTGATTGCGTTCCGGGATGAACAGCTTGCTTTCCAGATCCTGCGAATTGTATTTGATGCCGTTGATCCGCACATCGGTCAGGTCGATGTTGGTCTTGACCCGGATGCAGCGAATCGGCACCAGAACGCCACGCTCTACGGCAGTTTTAAGATCCATTTTGTGGGCGACATTCTGGAACAGTTCCAGCATATCTTCGCCATCGCTGCGTTCCGGGGTAGCGGTCAGCCCCAAAATAAACTTCGGATGGAAGTAGGTGAAGATCTTCTGGTAGGTATTGGCCGCAGCATGGTGGCATTCATCCACGATCAGGTAGTCAAAATCCGTAGGTGAGAACTTTTCCAGATCTTTGGAAATGCTCTGTACCGTTGCAAAAATGACCGTTTGGGTCATATCCTTCTGGCTTCCGGTGTACTCTCCCAAGGTCGCTTCCGGCCAGACCTTGGCGAAAGTCTCTTTTGCCTGAGATGCCAGCTTCAGGGCGTTGACCAGAAACAGCGTTCGTCCGCCCACAGCTTTTGCATCTGTGGCGGCTGTGATTGTTTTTCCGACACCGGTTGCATGGTACAGCAGCGCGATAGTTTTACCATCCTCACGCATCTTCTTCAGATTGTCGATGGCTTCCTGCTGGTAATCTCGCAACTCTATCGTCTGTCCCATCTGCACCGGCAGGTCTGCTTCAAATGCCTTGAACATGGGGCTGGTGCCCAAGAAAGTAATCAGCTCGTCCTTGACCTTTTCCGGTTGCTTTTCCAACTGGCTGTAGATCCAACGGTAGACCTTCCAGTTGTCATAGATCAGGCTGTTCTGTTTCAGGAGGTCATCAGCGTATTTGTTTTCGGACGCCTTGCTGGGGTTGTGGTAGGTCTCACCGTCAATCTCGATTGCAATTTTGGATTCAGGCGATTCCAGCGCAAAGTCGATATAGCGATGCCGACCATAGATGTCCACGCAGGGGTACTGGACCTGCAAATTTTCGGTCTTTTCCGGGCCAAAAGCCTCACAGAAAAGCTGCACAAACAGCTCCTCCGCACGGCGGCAATAGTTCAGGGGATCAATATCGGCATCAAAGCCGATGTTGTCATACCCAAACCGATTGTCGCGCCGGTCATAGAAGATGTTTGCCAGCTTTTCATACTGGTTCGTCCGCTGGTTGAGCGTTTCCTTGACCAGCTCACGGGAATAGACGTCCTCGGTGTGCGCGTTGTCGCGGCAGTAGACCGCGTAGATATGATGCGCACCGGGATTCTTTACCGTGATCCGGTCTTTGATATCGCCCGTCGCGGAGCGAAACGCATCCGACACAGAAATTCGCTTGCTGCCGGAATATGGGATGTTCAGATCCTCGCAGAGCTGCGCCAGTGCCTCCTTCTCCACCAGAATGTTGGCAAGCGAGAAATAGAGAAACTTGCCCAGTACAGAGGTCTTGTCGCCGTTGGCTGCGCCAAGGATGTCCTGAAACTTTGTAATATTTGTCATACACAATTCCTTTCTTTAAGCCGTCTTTCGTTTCGTCCAGTCCAGCAGATAATCGTCCACGCCCTTGAATCGCGGGTTCCAGCTACATTGATAGTACCGGATGCCCGGAATTGACTGCACCTCGCGGCGCAGAGTGGTGATCGCCTGCCGGACCTGCGGATTTGTGAACTGATCCATGTCCATCGCCTCCATGACCTCCGTGACGCCGAGCGAAAGAAGTGTTTTCCGCAGCCCCTTGTGGGCGTTCACGCCGCCGAGACACACAAAAAGTGCGTTATTTGCAAAATAGCTTGCAATATCGCCTTTGAGCGGCCCCTCGGTGAGATAGGCGCGCTTCTGTGTTGTATCGCCAGTGACGTGAATCCAAGAATAGCTGCGGGTGCCGTTTTCCATGCGGCTTGACCGGCTGGACAGCCAGCGGTATTTTCGCGCCGCGTCATCGTCCAGCCGGATCTTCATGCCCTGGATCAAGCCGTCCTTGTTCCGCACCGGAATGAGAAAGCCATTTGCGCCTGCCAGCGTCCATGTCCCGTCCTTTGTGTAAAAACCGGGTAATCCGTGCAATTCATGATCGCACGCAAGAAGCGACGCCAGCAAGCGCCGTTCGGCTTCCGTTTCCGGCATGGACTTATAGCCGTTCCGCTCAATAACTTCGTCAGGAAGTCCACGCTCATGGAGGTTTTCTCTGTGCCGGTCGGAGAGCGTCAGAAGTGACAGCATCTCCGAATAGGCCGCATGGCGCTGCTTTAGCGCATACGGTTCCCTGCTCGTTGTGTTTGGGGAGCTGGGCTGCAAGGGCAGCTTATACACGTTGCTCTTTGCAGCCAGCTCCAAGTATGCTTCTTTGTTGGATAGACCGTTCAGCCGCGCATACAGCGTCACGCTGTTGCCGCTTGCACCGCAGAGATTGCAGCGGTACTGATCGGTTCTCGTGTTCAGACTCAGATGATATTTGCCGGTTCCGTGGTCACCGCAGAAGGGGCAGCTTGCCTCAACTTCCTCACTGTGAAGCGTTCGGTCATTGAGGACAAGCCCGCACCGTCTGGCGGCTTCCAGGATCGGCAGCTTCTGATAAGCCAGACAGCGCGCCCCCTTTCTGTGAAGTAAGGTTACGCCGCCTTCGGCATTGCAGTGCCGCCGGCCCGCACGGAAAGCTCCGCATTACGGACGCATTTGGCGAGGATCATCTGACTGGTCGGACGGATGTTGCTGAGATCGTCCACAGATTCCATGTTGTCGAAGAACACCGGGTAGTTACGGCCTGTGAGCCGCTTCACAAGCTCCGACACTTCCGCGCCTGCCCGGATCTTCTCAGAGAGCGAGAGCCGGTCGTAGCGGCGGCCATTGTAGGTAAAGCGGAACACGTCCTTTAATTCGCCGGTCGTCTTGACCACATCATAGAGCGAGATCTTCACGCGGTTCAGCGCGAGTTTGGAGAATGTCATCTCCGCGCGCTTGCTCATGTAGAGGATCACATCTTTCATCATGATTTTCTTTTCCGTGATCTCATCCTCAATGGCTTTGATGCGCGCGTCATAGTCCTCTGGCGCGGCGCTTAGAACCTGCTTCGCGGCGGCAAGCTGCACCCGGCAGTCTTCCAGCGATGCTTTGCACACCGCAAGGTGTTCGCTGTCCGCAGGATTCAGTGTGCCGCACTCTATGGTGGCGGTCAGGTTCTGGATGTGTGTGCGCAGCTGCTCCAGGGTCTGCTGGCGCTGCATATTCTGCTGTGCAGCGTTCTCCTGAAGCTGTTCTCGCTTCTGATTCAGCGCGCTGATCTCAGCCTGATATCTTTCAATATCTTCGGCTTTGAACTGCTCGAACGTGCTTTGACTTTTCTGCTCCAGCTCCTGAAGCTCTGCGATCTGACCTTTCAGCTGTGTGCCGTCGGCAGCGATTTTCTCCGTTTCCGCCTGTAAAGCCTGACGGAACGCCGGATATTCCTGCTGCGAGAGGACACGGCGGCAGACCGGGCAGCTTGTACCCGGCTGAAACCGCTTCAAAAGCGCGGCATTTTGCTGATACTTTTTCCCCAGCGCCTGCACCTTTGCCGTATCCTCCGCCAGCGGGCCTGTGTATTTTGGCTGGTAGACCTCGGACGACCGAGCGCCCAGCTTTGCGTGAAGTTCCTGCAGCTTCGCGTCCAGTTCTGCCGTATCCGGCGTTTCCGGCGCTTCGCTGGAAAGCTCCTCATACTGCTCGCTGGCCTGCACAAGCTGCTCCTGCAAATCCTCTAAGTTGACGTTCTCGAACCGCCGTGCTTCCAACGATGCAATTTCACGCTGTAATTCCTGAATCCGCACAGTCAGTCCGCTGGAGAGTTCTTTACTGCTCTGCCGCTGCTTCTGCGCGAGATCCAGTTTGCCGCTCAGATAAACCGCATCCTGTTCCAGCTCCCGGATCTCCTCCCGGCGATTCTTGAGAAACGTCTCAGGAGACGGTAATTGAAGCCCGGACAGCCGCTGCTGCGTCTGCTCGTTGAGCTGAGATAGCACGTCGGCCTGCGGGATGGGCGGCAGATACCGCTCCAGCAGCTTCTTTCCATCTTCGCCGAGTTCTTCAATGAAGTACAGGGGATTGAAGATAGAGAGAAACACATCCCGTTCACCGAACATCTCGTTGAGATCCGTCTGCCGAATGGCGTAGCCGTCGTAGGTGATGCTCATGCGATCCTTCTGCCGGCTGCGGGTCAGTTCGTGCGCTCTGCCGGTTTCGTCCGTAAAGCGCATCGTGATCTGCAAGTCCGGGTTCGTCTCGTTGTGCAGCCGGTCAATGCCGCGCTCCCCGAAAAAGGGAAGCCCCGTGACGGCAAACGCAATGGCGTCCGCCAGACTGGATTTGCCGCGGCCGTTGCCGCCGGTCACAATGGTGGGATTGCCAAACGTGACCTTCGTTGGTTCTTCATAGCATTTGAAGCCCGAAACGGTCATGCTGCTGATCTGAAAGCCTTTGATCTTTTCCATTTTGCTTACTGACACCTCCTATTACGCTGCCTGCTGCACAACCTGATAGCCGTCCAGCGTATAAAACGCAACGTTTCCCTGTTTGCGCATCGTGACTTGTGCGTCATAGAGCTGCGCACCGGGCATGAGCATGGGATGACTGCCCTGCGCATAGACCTTCGCCTGCTTGCCCTCTGCGTTTTGCAGAACGGCGCAGACCAACGGCTGGCCGGACATATCCTGCTGATTGCTCACAGACAACACAACGTACTGGCAGACCTGCCGCGTCATAAACGGGAGCGGCTGCTGTACTTGCTGCGGCTGCTGCGTCTGTGGCATTGCCGTCGGCGCTGTATTCTGCGCCTGCTGTCCAGCCTGTCCGTCGCGCTTATAGCTGAGCTGTGCCTGTGCTGCGCCTGGTGAGGCAGGAAGCTGATGCAGCTTATCCAGCAGTTCCAGATACGCGGCATTCAGCTTCGGCCGCTCGGTATCGCAAATCACATAGGAGTTGCCCTTCTGCTCGATCTTGACCCAGAGCGGCTTTGTCATCTTGTAGAGGACACGTCCAATGCCCCATTGCACGGCGGAGCGTTTCATGGAGTCCGACAAGCCGCCCTTAATGGGTTCAATGTCGGAATCCTCCGCGCCGTCCCATTTTGTAATGAAGCCTTTGCCCTCAAAGTAGATGGAAATGCCGCAGATCTGCGCGTCCTTCTTTCCGTTGCCGTGCCACGGCTTGTAGTCGTTGTACCAGTTTTCCGGTCCCACGACCTCATCCAAGCGGTCCTGAATGGCGCGGTTTGTGACATACGGAATGGCAAGACCGCTGGTCTTGTCTTTCGACGTCACCTGAATGCGCCATTCCAAGTCCTCCGGCGCAAATGGCCGCGCCAGCTCTTCCCGGATGGTTTTTGCGTCTTTTGCCATACGTTTACCCTCCAATAAAGTCTTTTAAGGTCTTTCCGTTGGGGAGCAGCACATCGGAATAGTAGTACGACGGGTCTTTGTCCTTCAGGTGCTCCAGAAGATCACGGTACTCCAATTTCAGCTTGTTATCCCTGACGTCAAAATTATCGTCATTGTTCGGCAACCGAAGCAAATATCCCGGCAGGTTGGAGATGCTGCCCGTTGTCTTATAGACCGGTAGCACGTTGTTTCCGGTGCAGAGATGAAAATTGCTCTGTGTTACGTTGGAAAATGGATAGCAGAACATTTCTGTGCTGCTTTTCAGATCTTCATCCGCAACGACACCTACCCGGCAATCACTGACCTTGCCCAGTTCAGAGATCTGAAACCCAAAGACGAGCTTCGGCAGCGGAAATCTTTCATAAAGCGTATTATGGTAGGTGATGTCCGCATAACGCTGCTGGCAGAGCAGGCAGTACCGTTTTGCGCCGCTCTCACAGATCTCGACGGAAAAGCACCCCTTCGGAAGCAGACCGCTTGAAATGAACGAATTGCGGTTTGTTGCGTGGATGATTGCCTGAAACAGATCCTCCGGGCAAATTTCCTTTCTGCTGATCACACCAAGGATTTCCTGCTTCAATACCACTGTTGCCCGCTGGGGATCGATCTCAATAACCAGTTTTTGTGTTCTGTCCATCACGCAGCCCTCCGTTCCGTACACCGCGCATTGCGCTGTGCTGCTTCAACCGCTTTTTCCAGCCCGCATAGCCTCTTATCAAAAAATGTGAAAATGTCAAGCAGACCATCGATCAATTGGACATAATCACAAAATTCGTCATCATATGCGAAAACAATGCCGCTGGAAAACTTTTTCCCGGTTTTCTCTTTCAATGCCCAATCATAGCAGTAGGAATCCAGCCATAAAGCATTTTTGATGCACGTGCTGGCCTCACGCCAAAATGGGTTTTCTTCGGGTTTCATGTGAAGCAGCGATTCATATTGTCTGCAAAGGCGGATATAAGCGGTCATGTTTTCAGACGAAAAATAATGATAATAGGAGGATATATCATATTCATAGTCCAGCTTCTGGTTGAAACAATGAAATTCGGAGACGATATCCAGAGCCAGTTCCTGAAGCTCATAGAAGGAATCTTCCCGCAAAATATGCTGGGGAAACGCCTTTTTGAACACATCAAACCGTCCGTGATCATAAAAGGATTTTGCGATTTGGATCGCATAAAAGATAAGCGTAAGCTCCATAACTTCTCCTTAGCAAAACTGTTTCATTTTTTGTGCCTGCGCCGGAAGTGATGCAGCGCCGTCTGCAAGAACGCAGCTATAGTAGCTGCCTGGCCAGTTGTAATAAAAGAAATCAGCAACAGGCCATATATCTTCCAATTCAAATTCCTCATAGCAAATATCCTCCAGGAAGATGTCTTGACCGGTCAAGAACGGGAGAACCACACGATACACAAGGTAGGGGTTTAAGCGCTCCGTAGAATCCGTCTGATTCTTTTTCTCGCGTTCTTTTGCCCCGCAAAGGAGCGTCATCAGCGCGGTTAGATCAGTTTGAATCATGTTTGCTCTCCCATACCAGCTTCACCACGCAGATGGCATAGTCCTTCATATTGCAAAGAATTTTCTTATGCTCCGCTTCATTCAGATACGACCGGCCTTCGCGCAGGAAGTAGATCCCGCAGTCTGGCATCAGCTCTCCAAACATGTTGGCGATGTGCCACTCCATGTGGGAGCGCGCTTCGGCGGTATCGCCCTTGAGGTAGGCCGTGCACATCTTTGTGTCACCGACCGTTTGCTCATTCCCAATTTCCAGATGCTCCATGAAGCCGGCCAGATGTGCCTTTGCGCGCTCATCCAACTGATGCTTCGCGGATGCGTAGAAATACAGGAACAGCGCCGGTTCGTTTCTGCCCAGAATGACGCTGTATGGACTGGATACTTTCTGTCCCCATGCGCCGCCGGACGGTTCGAACCGCGTGCAGAGTTTTCCCATCTGCGGAACGATCCGCTCCGTGACCTGCTGCCAGACCGCTTCGCGTGCCGTCCGGTCATCTGCTTCTGTGACGGGTGCAACGATTGCAAGATTTGTAGTTAACATAATTCCTCCTAGCTCAGCGCCAGAAATCCGTTCGGCGTCAAGACGTTGAAGATCATCTTGTTGCTGACGATCTCATGCACCTCTGCGCCGGTATGGTTCCCGCGCTGGTCAAACTGTTCTTCACGTTCTACATTTTTGATCTTCACGATACGTCCCTTGATGATATGCGGGGTATCGCATTCGATGAGTCCGTTGATCATCCCGGAGCCGCCGATGAGACCAATCTGTCCAATGGAAAGGGGCAGAAGCGGATGCTTTTCCGTGCTGTCCAGCGCGCTTTTTGCATGCAGCAGCCGTGTAAAGCTGCCGGAGTGCGTCAGCTGCCGTTCCAGTTCCTTCTCATTGAACCGTTCGCCGCGAAAGACCTCGACGGTCTTTGCAACGTCGGGCAGTACATATCGGTTTTCCTCCAGCTCCGTAATGCACGGGATTTTCTCCGGGGTCAATGTCTGCGTGCCCAGCCGTTCGGCCGTTTCGTCGTCCTCCGTGGGTTTTCTGCGAAGCCCCAGCACGACTGCCTGATGGAATCTGGCAAACTCGCCGCTTGTAAATTTCCAGACGGAAAGGTCTGAAAAGTTCTCCGCGAGGATTTTACAGATATCCGGCGTCAGCCGATAATACGGCACGATGTAGATGAGCAGGCCGCCCAGCATGAGTGTACGGATGCTCTGCACCAGAAACTGCTTTTCGCTGCGTACCCGGCTGCCGCCCTCGGTTAGAACGGACAGATACGGCGGATTCAGAAACAGCACATGGAACGCCTCGCGGCTGACCTGGCTGTGAAAGAAGCTTCCGAAGCCGACACGGTGGAGCCTAGTTTGCGCTTCCTCCGCGCGGTGTTCGTCCAGCTCCATGCCGTAGGTGTAGCAGTTGTTGCCGTCGGCAAGCTGCCGAAGCGCCTTGCCGCAGCCGCAGCAGGGGTCGAGCAGATTCGTCGTCACGCCCTCCGGAAACGCGATCCCGCGCAGGATGTGCGTGATATTTTCCGGGTCTGTCGGATAGTAGCCCATACGGACATGATTCATCAGCCGCCCGATCACCGCCGCGTTGACGGTGTCCGTTTGCGGAAGTGCTTTTGCAAAGCCGGTCAGGACTTCATACACAGGCTTGTACGCTCTGGACATAAGATCAAAGCGGTGCAGTCCTGCTTTCAGCTGCCCGGCTTTTCCTGCCAGCGCGGATTCCTCCAATTCCAGAAGATTCCGCTGTGCATCGCCGAGCGCCGCAAGAAGCGCGTCCCGCGTTTTCTGCAATTCCAGATAGTACGCATACGCGCGCTGCGGCTGCGCCGTGCGGTATTTCTCCACACCGGCGCGGCATTTCAGAAGGCGCTGGCTGCCGCGCAGAATGGCTTCTGCCGTCTGCCGAAGCTGCTCCAATGCGTAAAAGGAACATTTTGACTCCTTCTGCAATTCCTGTTCCATCCTGTGACCTCACGCCGCGGGCTGGATGCTCTCAGCCGCAAAGTCAAAGACCGGTGCGTTTTCCTCCGGCGTGCCGGGGAGAATGCGCAGCGTGTAGCCTTTGCTTCGCAGCAGCTTGAACGTGCCGATCATGCGCTGAAGCTCAAAGTCGTCCGCATCATTTGCATCGTTCTCGCAGGCGGCTTTTTTTGACGCCTGCTGTGCAAGCACCTCCTGTACGACCTTTGCGATGTCGGCTTTCAGCGCGGCATCCTCCGGCGTGTCAGAGGGTTCTTCCACCGGCGCTTCCGTGCGCGGATTCTCAAACCTGCCCTGCGGACGGCTTGCCGTCAGGCGCAGCCAGAAGGTGCGCAGCATGGAAAGAAGCAGCGTCAGGAGCATCCCACGCGGATTCGGTGTCAGATGTACGATTTCATCCACGTCCGCTTCGCCGATCTCGCTGACCGCCACGGTCAGGCTGGGAGCCTTAACGAAATTAGCGGAGAAGAAACGGGAAACAGCGGCGCTTTCCGAGATCATCGCCTCATTGACGCTGACGCGCTGTGCCAGCAGTCTCCGGCAGATGACCGTGCCGCATTCCAGCTCCGTCACATCCACGATATCCGCGGAAACCTCACCGGCAGTAATGAAACCTCTTCCGGAAATATGCTTCGCTTTCAGGCCGTTCGTGACGTGCAGATGCCCATGGACGATCACATCGTCCGTGACAAGCGTTTCATAGTTGTACGTCGCACCGGCGGGAATATAGACTGTCTTCATGCTCAAAAATCCTTTCTTTTTACGCTGCTTTCTGTTCTTCCTTGAGCCGTACCGGGAGGACGATGGCGGAGCTGTTGCCCGCCACAAGCGAAATTGCGCCCAGCGGGCTGGTCAGCCGCATTGTCACCATGTCCTGCTTTTCAAACTGCGTGAGCGCATCCAGCATGAATCTTGCGTCAAAGCCAAAGATGATGCTGCTTTCTGCGCTGATGGAAACCGCCGCTTTGTAGAGGCATTCCTTCGCACGCAAGGTCAGCAAGCCATTCTCAAACCGAACATAAGGCTTGTCTGTCTTTCCGATGCAGGCCAGCAGATATTTGAGGGCCTGCACAAAGTCCTTTCGATGGAAGCAGAATTCCTCATTCCACTTCTGCGGAACGATGTTCTCATAAATAAGAGGTGTGGCATTCGGAACGCGGTACGCCGTCAATCGGATCCATTCATTTCGGAATGTGACACATCTCTCGTTTACGTCGATCTGAATATCCGTATTTGCAAACACTTTGAGATGCTCCAGTGCCGGAACACCGACCGTAAACGGTGTTTTGACATCTAGCCCGCCATCATCACAGCAGGCCGCGCGATGACCTTCCACCGCCCAGATATGCTTGCTCTGGAACAGAACACCCTGATATTCCGATCTGGTGCTGCGCAGATCTACGGCATACTTTACCTGCTTGACGCATTTGAGAATGTTTGCCGCGTTTGCCGTATAGCTTTGCTTGGCTTCAAACTCCGGCCATGTGGGGCATTCCTCAGCTTCATAAACTGGGAACTTGCCGCCCTTGTCTCCGCAGCGCATGGTTATGATCTGTGATTTCCTTTGGCCGGACAGCTCCAGTTCCAGTTGGCTCGTAAAATAACGGCACACCTTCTGGACACCGGCACTGTTCCAAAACACGAACGCAAAGTCGTCGCCGCTCGCGGGGATTGTCACGGACATCCATGTACCAAAGTCCGTTGCAGAGAGCGTACAGTGATCCGCTGTAAATTCCGCCTTGATCTCCTGCAGGACTTTGACCGGACTTTTTGCCGGAATGTCCATCAAGGCTGTCATCGCTTTATAAAAGGCTGCTGCGTCTACGGAACTTCTCATGCTGCTTTCCTCCTCGTTTTCTGTAAGGTTGCGCGCATATTGACAGAACCCGTTGCAAACGTGATCTGCCGCACGCGCGTTTCTCCGACGGTCAGGATGTTGTAGATCATATCCACGACGGCGGTGGCCGCTGTGATGTTGGCGGCGATGCTCTGCGGCGCGGAAACAGACGCCTCGGCGCAGCTCAGCTCCGTCGGGAATTTGTCTGTGTCCTGCAAAACCTCCGGGAATGCCGCGCCGACGGGGCGGTAAAACGTGCGCCCGCCGCTGCGGATGCCGCAGACGATCTGCCCGGTGTGCATGCCGTTTCCGCTGTCGATGTAGACAAGGTCATCCAGCTTGTAAAAGACTTCGTGGCAGAGCTTTCGACTCTTGTTGTTGTCCACTGCGCCGATGAGGATCACCAGCTCTTTGACGGTTGGAGAATGCCAGTACGGTCCGGTCGGGAATGTCCGTGCCCGCAGCATGGAAAGAAGCCGTTCCCCGGACTCGATAAACTCCGGTACATACTCCGTTTCCATCCCGAACACGGAGGAATACCGCTCCGCCAGCACCTTTGCCTTGTTTTCTCCAAGGTCAGCCGGTGTAAAATTCTGGCGAACGAGATTCTTTTCCTCCACGATATCTCCGTCACAGATGATAAAGCGGACGGGTCGGTCCAGCGCGTACAGAAGCCGGTACAGATGCGGTGCGATATGTCCGCCGGTGCCTCCGGCTCCCAGCATGACGATCTTCACGGGGCGGTTCTCTGCAAACTTCATCCCGCACCTCCAAGCAATCCGCTCAGAAACGAGCGAAAGCCCGCAGCGTGTGCAGACGGCGCTTCCGGGAGCTCGGGAAGCTGATGGACGACCTTGCCGCTCCATTCCGCGGGAAAGCTGCCATCCAGCCCTTCGAGCACCAGACTCGGTTCAACGGGGACGAAGCTGCCGCCGCAGGAAATGCGGGCGGAGATCTCTGGGAAGAAGCGATCCAGACGGCCGATCACAAGATACAGCCGCGTGCCGCGTTCATCCATGTCGTCGATGGCAGAAAAGACAGCCTTCATGCTGTTGTGGGAGTGGATATCCGCGTAGTACAGATACCGCGTATCGTCCGGAAGGTCTTCATCCGTCAGTCGAACCGCCACGCAGTCTTTGGTGACGCGCTGCTTCGGGACGAACGGGATGAATTTCTGTTCCTCCCGATCCCAGTAGATACGGACAAGGGCTTCAAACTCCGCGCCCGATTCCATCTGGCTTCTGAAAAAGCCGATGATGGAGCGCAGCAGCTCCTGCGGAATGCGAGGAAGAGCCGGTCGGAAACCGGCTCTTACCTCTGAAAACTCCGTGATTTTGTGCTTGGGCGCGATAAACTCGCCGAGCTCGCTCCGGCGCATCTCATACGTCTGCCCGTCCCGCGCGGGGATGAGGCAGATGACCTTGTTGGATGTGCGTGCAGCTTCCAGCGTCGGGAATACGCCCTTGTAGTCCGCGATGCCCTTCTTCTGCATCCGGATCTGCGGCTTCACGACGCACTCCGGGTCCTTGACCTTGCCTTTTTTCAGGCTGTCCAGGAACGCTTTGGATTTCTCGATCTCTGCTTTCATGGCCGCGATGGTGTCTGTCTTGGGCGCGGCGACGGTTTTCGTAATATCTCCGTACCGCACCTGCCATGTGACAGCTGACGCATCCTCCAATTCGGGGAAATCATCCGCTTTCTGGATACGCAGGGCCTCGAAGGTCATGCTGGCATCCGTGATCTGCTCTCTGGCGCCGCCGTACTGAAAAACGGGCGGCTTGTCAAAGAGCGACAGTTGTGTTTGGGGCCTTGGCGCAATGCTTTTGACCGCGGCGGCCTCTGGGACAGGGTCACTTTCCGCGCTTGTAAACGCCGAAAAGAGTTCCAGAGACTGTTTTTCTTCTGCCGGTGCTTCCTGCGTCTTTGCAGGGAGCGTCTGTTCCGGCTCTGGCTGTGATTCTGCAGTCTCCGTCTGAACCTGTTCCGGATCAAACTGAGACTTGACTTCTTCTGCCAATGTTGGTGCGGGAGGAGGCGGCGCGGGTTCATCCGAACCGCTGCCGAAGATCTTATCTACGTCAAATTCCTCATCATCGCCCAGTAAGGCAAAGCCGTCAAATACGTTTTCTGTGTCTGTCATGCTGTGTCTCCTTTCTTTTTGTGTCCGGACGCAAAAAGACCGTAACTGCCAAACGGCAATTACGGTCTTATGAGTCCATTATTTCATTCCATGTCCTGCGCGCGGAACCGGGGGCATACCTGTCCCCAAGTCTTCACCTCCGCCCTGAAATAGCTCCGCCCTTGATCTGCTCTGACCTGGAATACAGCTTTATTGTAGCGCAGCGGCAGATGGATATAAACTTGCGGATATTTCAGGAGAACGAATGTCTTAACTTGCCTGTCCGTCTACAATATGCTATGATATGCAGGTGCGCGAAAGGAGGGCGGCAGGTATGCAGTATTCTATTGAGGAATCCGCGCTTATTGGCGGCCTGATCACAGAATATTTCTCAAGAGCAAGTGTTTCTGACTCCGTGCGTCTGGCATACCGACAGGTGTACCAGCACTTGATGGATGGTCATTTGACGCAGGACGATTTGGGTCGGATTCAAGCGGCACTGGACTTCCTGCTCCCGGTCTTTCCCACTGAACGCGAAGCACAGAAAACCTTCCGCGCAGCGCTTCTGAAAACAAAAGCCATGCTAAAAAGTAAAGCATAAAGCAAGAAGCAGACGATGCTTGTCTGCTTCTTGTGTGTTATAGATTGCAAATTTTTTCGCTTTGAGAAAAATGGCTAAAACAAATCGCTGTGCGTTCCTGTTCGGATCAACTGTAAGACTAGGATCTCATGTCTGACCCGGTAGACCAACAGCCAGTCGGGTTGAATATGGCACTCACGCATCCCCTTATAATTACGGGAATTTGTCAGCGCATGATCTCGATACTCAGCTGGAAGTGGCTGTTCGGCGCACAGCATTGTAATGACAGTCTCCAATTTCTTGGGGTCGCAGCCGCGTTTGACAGCCTGCTTATAGTCGCGCTTGAACTGCCCTGAAAACTCTGGTTTAAGCATTCAGCGCCTCCATCAGATCGGACACTGTATCAAACGGGCCATACATATTATCGTTTTCTGCGGCATCCATTGCGGCATAAGTGGTTTTGTTCGGTTCATCCAGACGCACATCGAACGGCAGACCGCGATACCGCAATGCCTGACGATAAAAGATCCCGGTCGCAGTGCTCAGATCCATTCCAAGCTCTGCAAAGAGAGCGGCGGCCTGTGCTGTCAATTCCGGTTCAATTTTCAGCGTTGTACCCTTCATAAAAACGCCTCCTTTCAGGCAGTCACATAATCAATTATACAGTACCTTTTTCTTTATTATAATAGTTTCAGGATAACTGTCAATCCTTTTTGCCAGTTTTACATACGCTGCGTAACCAGACCTCTTACGATCTCATCTTCGGTCAGCTCGCTGATCCGATAGATCTTCTGACAAAACGGCGTCAGGCTAAAATCCATGCCGGGATTGCCCGCGTCCAGCAGGATGCCGGTCACGGTGAATTTCCTGGCAGTCTGCTCTTTGCGGAGCGTTTCCAGATAGTCCTCCGGCAGCTCGCACAGTCCGTCGGTCAGAAAAACAATGTCGGCATTCTCAAAGCCAGCGTCCATGAGCTGGATCGCCTCATCCAAGGGCCGTTTGAAATTCGTGCCGCCGTCGAGGAATGTCTCGGCGGCATCGAGTTTATCCTGTACAGAATACTGTCCGGGCAGAAAAACGTCCACCTTGCACTCAGAAGAACCGGCAAAATGAACGAGCGCGAATTTGCGCCGGTTTTCTGCAGCAATATCCAGCAGTGTCAGCGCCACGGCTTTCCCCCATGCGGCGGCATCGCCGCGCGTGGAGCCGGATTCATCGAGGCAGCAGATGATGTCGCCCATGCCCTTGTGGACAGGTTCACGCCTGCGGTACTGCTTGAGCCGCCGCTGCTGATACTTCTTCACAAACAGCGGAAGCGTCTGCGGCGAAGCAAGCATGGCGAACTCTGAGCCGATAGCACGGGAAAGATCATTGCCCAGCTCCAGCGCGTAGGTTTCTCCGCGGCCATAGGCGTAGCCGTTGCGCTTGCCTTGCGCGAAGATCTCACGAAACCGGCCAAGGTGCTTTGAAATCTCCAACAGCGCTGGATTTTGCCGCACCTTCTGAAGAAGCTCGGTGTTCACCGCATTTTTCTCCATCGTGCCGGCATCATCACTCCACGCGCCGAGGATCGTCTGGACTTCCTTTGCCTTTTCCGCAGCCGCATCGACGGCGGCAGAAACGCTTTCAGATATAGCGGCTTTGTTTTGCCGTGCTGTGGTATCTACCATCTTTGCAACGGCCTCAGCCTGCTGCGTTTTGCTTTCAGCCTGATTTGCCGCGTCGATCACCGCCTGCTCCAGTGTGGGATTCTGCACAGAATCCCGCATCTGCGCTAAAAGCTCTGTGAGCTTCTGCTGTGCCTGATTCCGCGCTGCTTGCAGCTTTTCAAGCGTTTTCAGCGTACCATCCTTGCCGCCAAGCTCCGACAGCAGACCGTCCAGCTGCGCGCCGATCCTTGCCGTAAACTCGGATGCGGCCTCGTAGGCGGGCAGTTCCCGGCCTTCGCAGATCGACTTGATTGTCGGATAGTCCGCATCCTCGGTCACATGGTCGAGCAGCTTTGCGTTGAACTTCTGTGCTTCTGCTGTAAGCCTGTCTGCGTCGGTTCGCTTTGGAAACAACGAATAGAACGACTGAAAAATATCTCTGGACAATGCAGGAAAGCTGTGCAGCTTAGATGCGGCTTCTTGCTGGATGTTCTCTATGTTCTCGTCGTCCCTACTCAGATCGCGGTAAATACAGTCTTCCAGCTTGGAGCTTTGCAGCACACGGTCTGTTTTCTGTGCTGCGGGTGTTCCGGCATATTGAAAATTGCCCCAGCGGGAATCCAGTACGCTTTGTATGGTACGAAAATATTGTTTCAATCAAAACCCTCCTATAAAGATAGCAAAAGGGAACGCAGCATAAGCACTGCGTTCCCTCGTTCTTGTTTCAGCAGAAGAACCGGATTCCTCTGCAAATCTCATTATGACCTTTTGAGCAATTCATCCATGCGCCCTTGTGAAAGTGCGGATGCGATGATCTCCTGATACTTCTGAATCTCTGCCTCAGAGAAGCCGGAAACATCTTCCCAGCGGTATCCCGGCAGAAAGCACGTCGCATAGTGAAAGCAATCCTTTGCGTCCGGCTTTTCTACATAAACCTTTACACTGCCATCGGCCAGAAGCTGAGAGTGTACGATCTCGGTCTGGTCATCCAGCGTCAGGAACGGATACATCATCTTCCGTCACCTCCTGCAAATGTTTCTACTGCTATTTTACCAGCATTTCGGAATTTATGCAATCAAAACATCCGTGCAGGCAGGGTATGCACTTAAAAGCCTCCGCCGAAGTTCGGCACAAAGCTGCCGGGCTGGGCGCTGCCAAAGTTGGGCGTAAAGCCGCCCGACTGCGCTGGCGCACCGAAGCCCTGCGTGGGTGCAGGGGCAGAACCGCCGTCGTCCTCCTTTTTGCTGTCGCCAAAATAGATGTTTTCCGCAAGAATTTCCGCCGTGCGGCGCTTGTTGCCTTCTTTGTCTTCCCAGTTCCGGATTTGCAGGCGGCCGGAAATGACGGCCATGCGTCCCTTCATAAAATACTTCGCCGCAAATTCAGCCGTGTTTCTCCACGCGACGACATCAAGAAAATCAGTTTCCTTTTTCCCGTCCTGCTGCGAAAAATCGCGGTCTACTGCCACGGAAAATGACGCAACGGAAACGCCGGAGGCCGTCTTGCGAAGCTCCGGATCGCGTGTGAGCCTGCCCATAACTACAATGTGATTCAGCATAAATTACCCTCCTTGAAAATTAGTCCTGTTTGGCTTTCATTTCTTCCAACTTCTTTTTTATCTCGGAAATTGTAAAGATGCCGTGAAGTTCCTTTCCTACTTTAGGATGCCGAAGCCTCACAGCCCACATGAACACCTTGCTGTTGAACTTTGATTCCGGCATACGCTCAATTTCATCTGAAGAGTAGCGGCGGTCTCGAATTTCCATATACCGAACACCGCTTTCTTCTTCGAAGAACGTATTCATTTCCGGAACCGTTGCTCTGATTTTAATTTGACTCTCCATTCCTCGACCTCCCAACAATTACTGTAATACTGCCAACTGTTCCAGCGGCGTGTAAGTAAAGCCAATAGATTCATGTGCTGCCTTGCTGATACGCTCCAGTTCGAAAAGAAGTCCGTCCGTAAGCGCCTTTTCGCTATCAGACGCAGCATTTGCAGCCATCTCGGTCTGCATCTGGTAGAGCCGCACCAGCTCGCCGCGGAATTTACGGAGCGCGGCCTGCTTTGTGCGTACATTTTCCGCTGCACCGCAAGCGCTGTCGAAATCGTCCTTTGCGTCCTGTGCCATGGCGAGAAGGTCGCTGACCTTTTCCTGCATGGGGTTGACGCACAGGCGCTCCAACGTGCCGGTTACAAATTCGCGGTCACTCGGCTGCTGCCAGAAGTAATTCCGCAGCACCAGAAGATCCGTCGATGTGACCTCCGTATGTCCTTCCAGCCATGCTTTTGCCTGCGCAATGGAGAAGTAGCTGAGGAATTTTCGGTCGGACACGGGAATTTGTGTGCGCAGTGCACAAAGTACGTCGTCCATCAGGTCGTGGATGCTGTCCGGTACCTTGATGGCCGCGACTTCCTGCTGCATGGTGCGCAGCTCCTCCAGCGGGATCGTCGCATGGACTGCGCCGAACGAGCCGCCGAGCTTGTCTTTCAGGATCGCAAGTCGATGTGACTTCTCCGAAATATTTTCCGTGACGACCTTCAATTCCAGCCGGTCATAGAGCGCCGAGAGGATCTTTTCCTCCGGGTCATTGAAATTCGGGATCTCATTGGACGCGGCGAAAAAAGAGATCGTCGGGATGGGATAGGTCCGGCCTTCATTGGTGTACTTCCGCTCGTTGAGCGCCGTCAGAAGCGCGTTCAGAACGCCGTCATTGCATTTGAAGATCTCATCCAGAAACACGATGTCGGCCTCCGGAATTTTGCCCGCGGTCTGCACGACAGGTTCGCACGGATGCAGCGCGGCGACGGCTTTGCGATAGGCGTCCAGCTTGCCGCTGATCTCTGCCAATTTGTCAAACGTCGCCGTCTCGTTTTTCATCTGCGGCAGACCGCTCAGGAAGCTCTGCAAATCAAAGCGCAGGTTCTGGTAAATGCCGTCGCCCTCGAATGCAGATTCCGGCACGGAGCCGGGGATCAGGCTGGAAAGATCGAGTCGTCCGAAAAGCTGTTCTTCGTCCGTCTGCTTGGAAAGGAGCCGTTCAAATTGCTTCGCGCCTGTGATGCGGCTGCGGAAAGCGTTGATCGCGTAGCTCTTGGCCTGACCGGGATCGCCCAGAATAAACAGGTTCTTCCGCGTCAGGAGCGCAATGGCAATCAGCTCGACCAGTTCTTCACGCTCGGAAACGGCGCTATTTACGTCGGCCATGACAGCCAGCATTTTATCTCGTAAGCTCATGCGGCAGCCCTCATACGGTAGGCGTCCAGCGAGATCACATTCCCGCGAGACTCCGTCGGCATTCCGGTCATGCCGTGCAGCCGGTAAGGACGCTTGCAGTTCAGCAGTTCAAAATGAAGCTGTGCAAAGATATGCTGCTCCAGATTGCCTTTTTCCGGGTCATATGACATGACCGCCCGGATAAGTCGCAGCGCAAGCTGCTGATACACGTCGTCCGTGTCCAGCTTCGCCGCACGGATGAGCGCGCGGTTCTGCTTCATGACAGCCTTGATGCACCACAGATGGTTTTCCACGATGGCGTTTCTCTGAGAAATGGTGAAATTGTTTTTCATGGTCTTTCTCCTTTGTATTTGGGGAGGCAGATGCCTCCATGTGTGTTTTGTCAGGCGGTAGCCTTTTTCTGCTCTCTGCGGTTCTGTCTGGCGCGTTCAGCGTCAAATGTCGGGGCTGGGATGAAGCCGTCCAGTGTCTTATAGAGGATGACGGACTGTACGCCGTCAAAGACCTCCACGACCTGATGCAGCCCCAGATGCACATTCAAAAGCTCCTCCACAGGTGTTGTGCGAATCTGCTTTTGGAACGCATATGCGTCCAGATCAAGCTGCCGCACCTCGGAGAGCGTGTATCTGGATGCCGTGGGGCCGATCTCCCGTCCGAGAGACTTGCAGAGATTTTCGTGCATGAGCCAGCTTTCCGTGCTGGCAAAATCATAGATGCGCACCAGGCTCGGCCGGATGCGCTTTTTGCACCAGTCCGGAACGCGGAGCATGTTGTGCCAGCGCTTTAAAAGGCGCGGCTTTTTCTTCTTCGTGCAGTAGGCTTCTCCAAACTGCACCACCACGCCGCCGAGCTGACCGGGGTTTCGGCCTCTGTACTCGAAAACGTGATCGCAGTCTGTGCATACGGGAACCTTGGGCCGGATCTTCATATCGCGTCCTCCTTATTTTGCTTTGTCCATCTTTGCCCGGCAGAGGTCGATCACACGCTGGCAGGTATCAATTTCAAACCCGCCGATGTGCGTATCCTCCTCTGAGAGCTTTAATTCTCGTGCCAGCCATTGATAGGCTTTCGTCCGGCTGATGTGCTGCTTCTGCCAGTAGGCGTCGAACACCTGATGGGCTTCGATGCGCTTGAGCCGCAGAATCTCATTCGCCACATCGCCGAGCGGCCGCGTGGTACCCTTGTGGCAGCCGACGCGGGCATTGCAGTTCTGGCACTGATACAGGTATTCGTTCTGCATTCCAAGCCGTTCCGTGGAGCTGCCATAGACATCAGCAGCGGGAACGAGCCGGATGATCCCGCCGCAGTAGCGGCAGATGGTCGGTTTCTTCAAATAGGCGTGTCCTCCTTTTTTATGCCGCCTCCTTGCGCGGCTTTTTTGTCTTTTGTGGCTTTACTTCAATGGCTTTCGGTTCACGCACCGCCATCTGGAAGCAGACAAGCTCGTCTGTTTTGAGAAGCAGCGCACTGTGCTGCACGACCTCCAGCATGAGCGTTCCGTTCAGCGCTTTCAGGCACTCCATAAGCTGCGCCGGATTGTACCAGTACACGCCCGCAGGCTCGCCGCTCAGCGCGACTACATCCATCGCCGTCTCCGAAATGCCATATTCGCTCTCGCAGCGAACAGTCAGCCGGTTTCCTGCAAAGGACAGGGAAAACCGGTTCTGCGTGCCGGTGACACTCAGGGCCTGCAAAATGCTATCACGGAGTAGGGCGGCGTCGGTCAGGACGGTAAACTGCTGTTTCAGATTGGACAGCACCTGCGACACGGCAAGATATGGCCCTTCCATAATTCGCGCGGCGAACGAGAAGTTCTCTTTCGTGAACACAATGGTTTTTCCGGTCGTACCGACCTGCAATTTCTCGCGGTTGTCCACCAGCGGCGCCAGCTTCTCCAGAGAGGCGGCCGGGATCAGAAAACTGATATTCCCGCGGCTCTCACGGTCGCCCTTGGCGGACGCAATGCGGAAGCTGTCCGTGCTGACCGCCTGCAGGCCATCCGCGCCGAAGATCAGATTCACACATTTGAGCATGGGGCGGGTCGTATCCTCGGAAACGGCAAACGCCGTTCGTTTGGTAAGCGAAGGAATTCCGCTCACAGGCACGGTTGCCGCCGGGCAGGGAATCTCCATGCGCGGGTATTGTGCCGCGTCCATGACGGGAATGGCATATTCCGCGTTTCCAGACGAAACAACGAGCTTTCCGTTTTTCATCTGGAAAGTCACGCGCTCGCCATCCAGCAGGCGCAGCATTCCGGAGAGAAGCGGGGCTTTTACGACAACGCTGCCATCACGATCGATCTGCGCAGGGAGCTGCTGCTCCAACGCGATCTCCAGATTCCCGGACGCAACGGTGAGTGTGTCCTGCTCGGCCTGCAAATACGCGCATTGCAGAATCTCAATCGTGGAAACCCTTGGCGCAATGCGCTCGGCGTTCTGCGCCGCGGCAAGCAGCTCTGTGCGGTTGACGGTGAATTTCATAGCATCCTCCTTTTTACGCAACGGAATCGAATAGACTCAGCTGGTTTTCCACCTGCTGCGTTTTCTTCGTCCGTTTGGCTTTCTGCTGTTCCAGCTGCACCATGGCAGCTTGCAGCTTTTCTTCCTGCTCCACTGTAAACACGCGCTTCGGCTGTTCGATCCTTTCCGGCACGGGCTCCAGCGGCAAAGTTGGTTCCGCAACAACGGGCGGTGTCGGTACCTCACGGTCCGGATTCTCAAACGCCATCTTTTTGAACGCTGCCGCGATATCCTCCACATTGTCGCGGATACCGAGCATCAGCTCCTTTGCCATCTGCGAGGTCATGTCCTGTACGTCGCTCATTGCGGCAAGTCCTTCCTCGGAGAAGTTTCCTTCAATGAGACCGGCAACTGCCAGCTTTGAGGCCATGAGTTTCAGACACTTCTGCTGCATGGTGTCCTCGTAGTAGAGCATATAGACCTTGACCGCAGGCGCTTTCTGGTTGATACGCCAGCTTCGGCGCGACGCCTGCCGCAGCGTAAAGAGCTTATAGCCCATGCTGTAAAAGATCAGCGTGGTAAATGCGTTCAGGTCCAATCCGGTTTCCACCAGCGTTGGATTTGCGATCAGCACCTGCATCCCTGCGGCAAGCCTTTTCTGCACCCAGTCCTCGCGGTCGGTGGTCTTGATCTTGTCGGTCAAAATCTCCGTGCGATAGCCTTCATCCGTCAGGAGCTTTTTGAGCTTCTGCTGCGAATCCGTGCGCACCCAGCTTGTGTAGATGAGCGCACGCTCCCTGTTCTGGATGGCAGCTCTTACGATCTCCAGCGTCCGCTGTTCCTTTTCTCCGAGCGTATCCGCATCCCCGATGTTCTCAGGTTCGACGATGGGTACATCGCTGTCGGGGTAGAGAATGGGCTTCTGGTCATACGGCTGATCCGGATAGACAGTCAACAGATTCAGATACGCGGAAAGGATCTTCTGCGCCGCGCGGCGGTCCGACCGCAATACCCGTACAAGCGCATTCTCAATGCGTTTGTATTCCGATTGCACGGCCTCATCCATACGGCAGGCAATGGGAATTTCCTCGTAGCTGGGGAGCGCCTTGCCCATATCGGACAGCGACAAAAACGCCGTCTTTTCCAGCAAGAACCGTGAAAACACCAGCGGTGAGACGCCCGGAAGCTGACGTGTCCGAACGCCGCTTTTCTGCGATCTGCGCTTTGCGGCATAGCTTTCATCGGCTTCGGTGTAGGTTGTTTCCACAACGCCATACTCCGTATTGAACAGCGCGGGCTTTTCATGCGGCTTTCCGTCCGCCAGCATCAGCTGCGCCGATGTGCGGTAAAGCAGATGAAAGATACCGGAGCTGTAGCCATTGATGAGCGTAGCCGTCATGCCGATGACCTTTTTCGCCGTGCCGAACAGCTCTGCCATCGCGTCACCTTGGCCGCTGTCGTTGTTGTACTCGTGCAGCTCATCCACGATGAGGCCGTCAAGCCTGCCGCGGTACCGCTTCTTGATGTACGAGCTGAGCGGATACCGCCGGCACGCGCCGCGCGTCGGGAAATACCCGTCTGGGTTCTCCTGAAGCGCCTGCAAAGCATCCAGCGCGGCGGGGTTCTTTGTCTTCTGCATGGCATGGACTGCCAGCTTCCGATGCACCCAGCCGTATTCCGGGATCTTGACCCACGGAGAAGGTACGCTTGGATTTACCGCCGTCCACAAGGGACTTTTGCACTTCATACATTGATGATTGCGCCGGTTTTCCATGCGGAACGCCTCCGGTTTCGCGGTCACCCAGTCGTATGTATCGTCGCTGCTTGGCAATTCTATGACGGAACCACAGCCGGGGCAGCGGAACGCGCCTTTTCGCGCGTCAAACAGAACCGCCGGGCGGCGCATATAGCCGTCTCTGGCTTTTTCCTTACTGATGACGGCGTAGATGCTTTTGTCGCCCTGCCGGTACTGCGCGTACAAACTGTCCAGCTCTGTAATGCTGCGGACAATGACGCCCGCGGTGTCCGGCAGCGTTTCGGCAATTTCACGCACCCACTTCTTCGCGACGTGCGACGGGCAAAGAATAATGTTGAACGTCTTTGACCGTTTCTGCGCCTGATACGCCGCCAGTGCGGTCGCACCGATCTTCGTCTTGCCGCTTCCACATTCCGCCACGATGAACGCGGATTTCCCCTCCGAGAGCTTGCGCTTGACCGATTCCGCGACGGCAAGCTGCGCCGGGTAAAGGCTGTAGCCCGCGTGTGTGCGGATGTAGTCGTTGATGCGCAAAATCTCCGGGGAAAGCTGCTCCGCAGCGGGGTCAAACAGCGGTTGGAACTGATTACGGATTCGCTCTGCCACGGTCACGCCGAACGCGCTTAGGTAGCTGGTGACAGAATGCACACTGTCAAAGCCGTGCGGGTTCTGAAGCGTTCCGGGAATGCGAATGATACCGGTTTTCAAGCCATCCTCTAACACCTTGACGATATTGGCGTCGTCCTTCTTGCACAGCAGCAGCCACGCCTCCAGCCGTTCCCGAATGGAGATGACGCGCAGCGGCTTGAGCCATCTGCGCCGCCGCAGTTCGTCCAGAACGTAGTCCTGAAACTCCGGGATAAGCGGCACGGCCGTTTTCCGGTCCAGCGCCTCAAACAGCGCCTGCCGGTCTCCGGCCGGGCAAAAAAGGATGCACTTTCTCGGCGGCAGCTCTACATTCGTCTGCCCGCCCATTTCTTCCTCGTTGGTTAATCTGGTCTCATCTGCATCGTCCAGCGAAAGGATCGTTGCCTCGGCATAAATTCCGTCGTGGCTCAGATGGCATTCGTACTTCTTCGGTTCGCAGGTGAGCATGGCTGTTTCACCGGCAAATTCCGTTTCCAGCGTCGCGCCGGCATAGATCGCATCCGACATGGCGCGTACCATCTCCGGATACCCGCCGAAGCGGATCGCCCGAAGATGCTGCTCGCGTCCATCCGGTTCAAGTACGATCGTGTCCGCATACGCGCTGAGACGGATCTCCTGCTTGGGATTGTAGTAGCTGATTGGCATGAGCCTGCTTTTCTCTGACATTCATGGTTTCACTCCTTTCATCGTTTTTGGACGCAAAAAGACCGTAACTGCCAAGCGGCAATTACGGTCTTACTGGTCCTGTTGTATTTTGGTATTCACTGGCCTGCGCACGGAACCGGGGCATACCTGTCCCCAAGTCTTCACCTCCGCCCTGAAATAGCTCCGCCCTTCATCTGCTCTGACCTGGAATACAGGAGTATTATAGCAGACAGGCATGTTGATTAAAACTTGAGAAAATTACAAGAAACGAATCGCATCCGATTACAGCGAAAACACAGGTGTGGATGCAGCAGGTCAGTCTGCATATACGAACGACGCCGAGATAAGTATTCGCTGTCTTGAAAGTAACAGTAATGGGGCTTTTGTTTTCTTTCAGAGCCGCTGCTCCGAAAATTCCTTTTTGTATTACTGATACAGCTTCCAGTCGGGGGTACTCGTCAGCTTCGTCCACTTCTCGTTGACCGCGCTCTTGCACTTGAACTCGTGGCCGTTGGTTGCCTCCTGCACCGCAAGATAGTAAGCGTCAAACCTCCTCGCGTATAAAAGGCCGCCATCTCAAGGAGACTGTTGCTCACCGAGATGGCGGTCAATTATTTTGCAGCACATAGCATTCTTCCGGGGCATTTGCGGGAAGCAGGCTTTCAGCCCATGCTTCATCAGTTTCGCTCAGTTGCGGCGCATTTCTCAGAACCCAAAGCAGATAGCGGTATGGATCCAAGCCATTCTCCTTCGCCGTTTCAATCAGACTGTAGATTATACCTCCAATATGACAGTAACGGAACGTTTCGCAACGTCCCGTTACTATTGTCTCATGCCTGTCCAGCCGCCCTCAGCTTTGACGGTTACGTCGTTCCCATCTGTGCTTCAAAAAAATCATTTTTTTGTGGTGCCGCGCATCACGAGAAAAGGGGCGGCGCGCTCGCAGTGCCGTCCCTTGCGGAATGAAGCGATTTTATGGCAAGCGGGAGATCTCGGCGATCTCCCGCTTGTACTCAAAAACCTTTTGCGAACCAGTCCGCATCGCTGCCGCTTACTTCATGCAGCGGTACAGGAACGTCACGATCTGCGCTCTGGTGCAGTTTGCATCGGGAGAAAAGGTCGTGGGGGCCGAGCCGTTGGTGATGTTCTCCTCGACGGCCCACAGCACCGCGTCGGCGTAGTAAGCGCCGGCGGCAACATCCGTGAACGGGTTGCTGCTGCCCGCTGCGGGGGACTCCTCAGCGCGCCACAGGAACGTCACGATCTGCGCTCTCGTGCAGTCCGCGTCGGGAGAGAATGTCGTGTCGCTGGCACCCTTGGTGATCCCGTTCTCGATTGCCCACAGGACGGCGCTGTGATAATAGCTGCCTGCGGGAACGTCGGTGAACGGCATGGCCGTGCTCTTGGGCGCGGGGCTGCCCGCCGCGCGCCAGAGGAAGGTCACGGCCTGGGCGCGGGTGCAGATGCCGTCGGGGGAGAAGGTCGTGGTGCTGGTGCCGGTGGTGATGCCCTTGCCGACCGCCCAAATCACTGCATCCTCATAGTAGCTGCCCGCGGGAACGTCTGCAAAGGATGTCTGTGCATTACTTTTTTTCGCAAAGACGGCCTTGATCACGACCTTGCTGGCAGGCTGCGTAAAGGTGAACGTTCCGTCGCCGTTGTCTGTGAGCGCCAGTTCATTGCCCTCCGCATCAATGACGGACAGCAAACTCAGCACATAACCGCTGTTCGCCGTAACCGTAATGGTCACGCGCTCACCGGGCTTGGCATAACGCCGGCTCGGCGTCACTCCACCGTTCCGAACAGAATTGTCTACGCTGACCGGATAGGTAGACTCGTTGCCACCGGTTCCGCCCGCGCCGCGAATCGCGATGTTCAGATTCGATGCATGATACGAATCGGGATTCGAGGGGTCCTGAAAAATCTCCACGCCGCTTTGCGTCAATGTGGTATTGCCCTGCGCTTTCACACGCAGCTGAAACTGCATGACCTGCGTGCCGGAAGCGATCCGCTCAGCATCCGTGCTGGCCCGGTTGACAAAAACGCGGTCGATAACGCCGTCCTCGTCAAAGTCAAGGGGCGAAGCGGAAAAGATCTTGCGTTCCAGCTCGCCGGTTTTCACGGTATACACCTTCAGACTCTGATCCACATAGGAAAAATAAGCCGGATCAAAGCGCACATAGTCCTGCATTGCATAGAGGTCAAATTCTTCAGCGCCGTTTTTTGAAAGCTCCAGCGTCACCGTGATCGTATCACCCACCGCGGGAGAGCCTTCTGCCTGCACGGTAAAGGTATAATCGCCCTCCGCGGCGAAGGCTGTGATCCCAAGCGAGCAGCAGAGAACCGCCGCCAGCAGCAGGGAAAGAAATTTTTTCATATCTTCCTCCATAAAGTGTTGGCCGGCAGACACGAATGTGCCTGCCGGCCCTTCGCGTTTACAGGTTTGTCAGAATATCGTCAAGATCAGCTATTCAGATATGCCTCAAGAATTGCTACGATATCCGCTGTAGAAACCTTTCTGTCGCCATTGACATCCATTTCAAGGCGTTCCTTCTCCGTCAGCTCATACGTGCGCGTGACACTGTGCAGCTCATCGTTGATCATGCCGCCATCCGCGGGCGTTACCGTATTGCTTCCGTTGATGTCGCCGGTGTAGGAAAGCGTCTGCGCAGCCACGCTTGCATTGAACGCAAGCTTGGCCGTCAGCGTCTCTTCGGTTTCATCCTTGCCAACGATCTTGACATAGGCATTGTACTTGGAAGACCAGTACATTCCCTCGCTGTTCAGCAGGTAATTGCCGCCGTCCAGCTTGTCTGTTGCCAGCATCGCGATCTTCTTGTCAGCGCTCAGCGCAATGTAGGAATCCTTGTCAATGAAGCCCCAGCCGCCGGTCACAGTCTGCGCCGTGATGGTCAGATCGCCCGTGATGGCGTCGCCGCTGATGGTGTAGGAGCCATCCGCGTTCTTCGTGGCCGTAACAGCGGTATCGCCGATCTTTGCCGTAACGCCGACAACGATCTTGCGGTCAACCGTCGGCGTAAAGGTAAGGTCTGTACCGTGGGTGGCGGTAGTGGGCACGCCGTTGGTTCCCTCTGCCGCAACGTTGTAAGTGGCGTGGCCAAAAACTGCGGTGACGGTGGTATTTGCATCAAACGCAGTGCTGAGGATCTCAGCCTCCGTCTTGGCTGCGCTGCCGATCTGCCACTCCTTGAAGGTGTAGCCCGCACTGCCGGTCTTTGTCACGGCGTTCAGCTGAGCCTCAGTCAGTCTGCCGCCCTTGTCCAGAACGAAAGCAGTCGTTCCGCCCACAGTGCCGTTCTCGCCTGCCGCAAAGGTGACCGTCACAATTTCCTTGCTGGTCAGCTGCAATGTCACAGAGCCGGTAATGGCAGCGCCGGGGATGGTATACACGCCGTTCTTCGGTGTGATGGTCACAGCAGCATCACCGTTGATTTGATAGGCAACCGCCGTCACTTTGTATCCGGGTTTTGCTGTCAGCTTGAAGGTAATATCCGTTCCGTGGACGGCCTGGTCGCCCGTAATGCCCGTAATGACCGTGATCTCCGCCGCGTCGCCGCCGGTCAGGGTCGCTGTATAGCTATTGTCCTTGGCGACCAGCGTCACAGTGGTATCGCCGTTGATTGCCACAGCCTTCAAAGCCTCGTCGCTTGCATAGGTAGTCTCGCCGATCTGCCACTCCTTGAAGGTGTAGCCCGCCGTATAAGTCACTGCAGGAATTTCGGTGATCGTTGCGCCCTCGTCCAAAGTCAGGCTGCCGGTGATGCTTGCCTTTGCGGGCTCCGCGCTCACGAAGGTAACCTTGTAGGTCTTTACGCTCTGCGCGGTCAGTACGGTATCGGCGCTGAATACCGCCGTATTGACGGTCTCCGCCGTGTAACCCGTTCCGTTTGCATCCTTCCAGAGCGCTTCGCCGGTCTGGTCTGCCAGACGATAGCCCTCCTGCGCGGCCGGGGTGGGCGCTTCCGTCACCTTGTCTGCCGCAAAGGTCGTATCCGTGTAGAAGCCGGTTCCTAAGGTGTAGACCGTTTTAGAGGTAAACTCCGTACCCGTACCGGCCTTAAACGTCACCGTGTAATAAGGCACGGTTGTGATCTCCAGTGCAACTGACCCAACGATCGCTGCTCCGGGGATGGTATACACGCCGTCCACCGGTGTGATGGTCTTGGCCGTGCCACTGCCACCAACGGTGAAGCTGACCTGTTTGACAATATGCTTGGCGTTAGGCGTGACCGTAAAGGTGACGTCCTGTCCGTAGGTCGCCTTGCCAGCCTCGACGCCAGCGGTAACACTGACCGTGGACTCGTTCTGCGTATAGGTAAAGTCATAGCTCTGCACGGTGAACACCGGCGTCAGGGTGATGTTGTCCTTGACTTCGTAAGTGTTAGTGTCGACCGTGCTACTATCGGTGCCGACCTTCCAGCCGGTAAAGGCATAGCCGGTGTTTGCCGTCGCCGTCGGGAGACCCGCCGCGCTCAGCTTTGTGCCGTCATCCACCGTGATCGGAGCGTCAGCGCTCAGGCTGCCGCCGGTCGCGTCGGTGGTGTCGAAGCTGACCGTCCAGACCTGGGTGGTTTGCAGGTTGAAGGTCTTGCTGTCTATAAAGGCCAGGTCCTTGATCGCGTCGAAATCGGCATATTCCTCCGTGCCGCACTTCCAGAGGTTCTCGCCGGTCTTGTTGTTCAGACGATAGCCGTCCTTTGCCGCCGCCGTAACAGTCGCGGGAGTCTTGCGAGCCGGATCGTTGTAAAGGCCGGGCTCGCCATACTTGGCGTAGAGGGTCACGCTTGCGGCACCGTTGATGGTGCCGTTCCCCGCCGTCAGCGTCACCCGGAGGTCATGCAGATTGACGGTAAGCGCGGCTTCCAGAGAGACGGTATCTCCCTGTTTCTCGCTGAGCTGGGTCATTTCCAGATCGGTGAGCTGGATCACCGCGGCTGTGTTCACATCCGCCTTGGCGGTAAATGTGATTTCTACAAGCGGGGTAGCGTTCGCGCCGTCAGCACCGAGAGCAATGCCCGTTTTGCTGTCAGCCACATAGCCGGTCTTGCCGTTCGAACGGTCGTAATCCAGCGAGCCGCCGGTAACAATGGCGGTTACCTCGCCCAGCGTCAGCTTGTCGCTGTCGAAAACAGGAGTAAAGCCGAAAGAATTGATGCTGCCGTTGCCAAAGGCGGAAACGGTCACTCTTACGGTCTCACCGGCGTTGTAATGAGCCTTGTCCGCGGTCAGACGCAGCGTATACTTGCCCACCACGCGCACGGCATAGAATCCTTCCGTGTCCGCCTCGGGAGCAAGGGATGTGCCGTTCAGGAAGGTGCACTTGATTTTATTCTCCGTGCCGAAGGTGCGGATCAGATAAGTCGAAGTATTTGTGTTCTTGAACGAGCCGCCGGAGAGTTTAATGCTCGATGCAACACTCTCATCCATATACAGCGCATAGCCGTTGCCGCTGCAGAGGATCTTACCGTTGGAGATCGTGCACTCCGGGCTCGAGCTCTGGGTCTTCACGCAGATGCCGTTCTGCCCGCCGGAGATCGTACCGCCGGAAACATGGAACGCTGCGTCGTCCACCGTCAGGGCATTGCCATTCGTGGCCTCAATGGTGCCGCTTTCGATATTCACCACCGTGCCTCTACCGTTGGCGAAGATCGCGGATTTTTGCACGTCTGTCGCTGTGTGCTTGAAACTGCCGGTGCCGGTGGGATCCTTGAAGGTCAGGGTCGCGCCGCCGGAGACGGTGATGCCGTTTTCGTTGTTGTCGATGGTCAGGGTGTGGCCGCTGAGGTCGAGGGTGACGCTCTTGGTCACGGGGATCGGCTCGGTCTCCGTGTCATTCTCGTTCAGCTTGATCTCCGCGCTGTTGTAATCGTCGAAGGCGTTCAGCGCGGCCGCAGCGGCCTTCAGGCCGGTGTAGTTCTTGGAAGCGCCGTCAACGGTCAGGGTCACGACCTGGGCGGACGCGGTATCGAACTGAGCGGTCACCGTCAGGTCGGAGGTAACGTCGGTGACTCGATTGTCGGTGTATTCCTTGCCGGATCCGTCCTTCCACTTGCCGTTGAAGGTGTAGGTATAGGTTTCGTCCGCATCCTTGGTGGGAGTAATACCGGTATAGGCCGCCGTGCCGTTTTTCCCGCAGGTGACGGTTTGCATCACGGTGTCGCCGTTCTTGAAGGTCACGGTGTATGCCGTCTGGAGCGTGTACCAGCCGTCTTCACCGGCAACCAGCTTCTGACCCGCAGGGTAGGTGATGACAGCGCTGCCCTCATACTTTTCCACGCCCTTGGTGCCCTTGTACTTGCCGCCGGTGAAGTTGATGACGGGCTTTCTATCCTTGTAGAGGTCACCATAGCTTGAAAGATCCGGGGTTTTTCTTATTGCGTAGCCGTTAGTGCCCTCAACAGTGCTGTTCAAAGTCCGGATCTCAGGAGAGATGCAGTCGCCGCTTCCAAAGTCTTCCAGCAGGATTCCGTAGGGGCCGGTGATGGTGCAGCCGGTCACGCCTTCAAGTGTTCCGCATTTCACATCCAATGCCGCTACACTATAATCCGGATCATCACAATGCAGCGTAATGGTGCAGTTTTCAATCGTGCCGTAATGTTGGTTGCCCCACCCCTCTAAGAACACAGCGGCCGGCTTTCCTGTCATGGTTGCGCTGCCCTCAAAGACAGAATCGGAGAGCTTTCCTACGCTGCCACTGTACTGATACAAGGCAGCGGTCCTGTTGGCGCGAAGCTCGCAGTCTTGGATCGTTTTGATCGTGGCGTCCTCCTTGCCATAATAGGCACAGGCGGGGGCATACATCCCATCCTCATCAACAAAAGTACTCACACTGACGAGCTTGATGTTTTCCATACGGACCGTTCCATGATTGGTCAGTGCGCCGTAACCATCAAAAGAAACAGTCTCCGTCTCATTCAGCTGAACCACGCCCTTGTCCGTCAGGGCGGTGCTGCTGATCAGAGCCAGGTTACCGTTATTGACGATGGGGCCGTACCCATTCCAATCAGTCGCTTTATTCTGAACGCCGTTCGCGGACAGGGTCTTGCCGTTCAAGTCCAGTGTGACGGTTGTCCCGGACTGAATCACCACATAACCCTTTGCCAGGTCAACATTTTTCAGCAGTTTGACCGTGCCGCCGGTATAACCGTTGACAAAGTTCTGCAAGCCGCTGATGGCCGCCACAACGCCAATGGTCGTCTTGCCGCTTGCGTCAGCCGCGTAGCCCGCGGCGATCATGGCGCTGCTGGCCCAGATCGCATGATAGGTGGTGTCTGCCGTAATGACCGTACCGGTGCTGGCCTCCGTGCCGGTGATCGTATCATCCACGGTGCTCAGCACATAGTTCGTACCATCTACCGCATACCAGCCAAGGAAGCTCTGGCCGTCGGCGGCATCCGGTGCGTCCGGAATGGAGGTCAGCGTTCCGCCGTTAGCCACGGTCTTGGTCGCCGCCGCCTCCGTGCCGTTCATAAAGGTGACCGTCCGATCCGTTGTGTTGGCCTTCACCGTGATCGTGCCGGGAACGAAGGTCACGGGGACAATTTCTTCCTCTTCATTAGCAATCATCCCAGCGTTATTGTCGATTGGACGTGCCTGAATCGTCAAGGAACCGCTTGCGGCACTGGACACATCGACTATAAGTGTCAAAATTGTTCCATCCTGAAATGTAATATTGTTATCAGCCTCGAAATTCACTGTGCCCGCTTTTACATACGTCTTTACAGATGCACCCGCCGTTGTGGCAGCTTCGCCTGCTGTCATTTTTTTCAGCGTCACCCCTTCTGGGAGAATGAACTCAAGACCCATCATCATCACAGGAACAGCGTTTACAACGGAAATAGGAATCTCCACATCGGTATCTCCCGCTGTTACTTCCACTGTACCTGCGGTAATTGTCATCTCAGGTTCAGTTGCCATAACTTCAACAGGGAATAATGAAATCAGCATTACCAAAGACAACAATAAGGGCAGAATTCTCTTTTTCATGATTTATAACCCTCCTGCTGTTTATAGTTCTGGAATATTCTTCATAATAAACTTGCGTAAACGTACAAAATCCAAATTTTCAATTGTGCCGTTCATATTGATATCTGCAGCAAGTGCTTCAACTTCGCTTTTAGGCGTTGCACTTTTCAGGATATATTTGCGCATACGAACCATGTCCAGATTGTTAATAGTGCCATCCAGGTTCGCATCGCCCTTCAACACACTGGTCACAAGGATGGTCACATCATCGCTCACTCCAGTTACTGTGTAGGTTCCCTTTTCGTCAGGCTTGAAGGTGACAGCTACGCCGTCTCCCATCTGCACCTGCACCAGATGCGTATATGCGCTCTTGAGGGTCTCCACAGTGAAGGTCAGCGTGTCGCCGGTTAAGTCATAGTCCACATTGGCGCAGCTACTATCATTCGCATCATAGTACGTCTTGTTGACCGCCGTGATCTGATACTGGGACGGCGCGGACTCGCCCGCCGCCCAAGCGCCGGTCATGGGCTGGTTGATATTAACCGTTTCAGTGGTATACTCCGGCACATAGCCGCTGTTGCCGTTGATGCTCTCGCCATTGGTGACATACTTCACCGTGTAGCTGAGCAGGGTAAAGGCATTAGTACCGACAGCGTGGTACTCCTCTGCCGTCAGGTTCTGCAATGCGCCGCCTATGTACGCGCGAGCGGTGAAGCCTTCAAAGATGGCGGTATTGTCGGAGTAGAAGCCCACGCCGCCGTCCTGCACACTGTTGGTAAGCAAAGCGCCCTCCGCAATGGAGATACTTCCGGCGCCGGTGCTCTGCACCACGCCGCCAAAGGATGCGCCGCTGTTGACCGCCAGTTTTCCGCCGTCCACCGTCAGTTCGCCGCAGGCGGAGAAACCGCTGTTCTTCAACTGTTCCGTAGACGCATAGCGCACGCCGCTCATACTTCCCTGATTCAAGCCGTCCAGCACGTAGAGGGAGCCGCCCACCGTCAGGGTCGCCTTGCGTCCTACGGTCAGGGCCGCGCCGGGCATGACCCGCAGATGATGCGGGATGGCATACTCGCCGCTGCTCAGCGTCATCGCCATGTTATAGGGCAGCGGGAAACCGCATTCCCCCGTGCTGATCTGAACGCCCAAAACATTCATTTCCAGTGCGCCGAAGGTCATGCCGCCGCTGACGGTCCAGTTCTCCCTGCCGATGCCGGGGAACTCGGAGACCTGCTGCTCAGGGGCATAGGTTCGGGTGATGGTAGCGCCGTCCGCCAGCTGGAACAGTCCGCCGGAGGCAGCAATGGGGATCTCCACCTCATTGTAGCTGCTGTCGCCATACAGGCAGCCCCGTCCGTACAGGGTGCTGCCGCTGTCAAGCACCAGAGTGCACTGAATGTTCTGCATGGCATAGCGCTTAAAGGGCGCCGCGTCTGCTTGATAGAGATTTTTTAGGTTGTTGCCGCCGGCAAAGTCGCAGACGATGAACGGCTCATAAACCTTGCCGCCGCCAACAGCCGTTACCGTGCCGGAGCCGGTGATGAGGCCCCAGCTGTCCAAGGTGCCGTTCACGGCGATCGTTCCCTCGTTGATGACGCCGCCATAGGCGCCGTTGTTATGGCCCTGATAGCAAAGAGTCGTTTTTCCCATCTCAGCGCCAAGCCGCAGGGTTCCGTTTACCGTCAGCGTCACACCGCTGTTGACCGTCAGCAGGCGGAAAGGCGTTGCCGTGATTTTGTTGTCATTGCTGACGCCGCCGTTTTTATAATCCGTGGTGTAATGCGCCTCGTAGGGGATGTAGAGCGTTACGCCGGATGGGATCTCGGCGTCTTTCGTCAGGGTCGTATCCTTGAGCAGAAATACCGTGCTGCCGGATCGCGCGTCTGTAAGCGCGAGGGAAAGGCTTTCGAAGAACACGCTGCCGCGGCGGGCTTCATAGGTTCCAGTCTGCGCGAAAACAGCGCTGACCTTCATATTGTTGTTGACGGTCATCGAGTATGTCAGCTCGTCCGAAAGGAACGTACCGGCGGCGTCCACCCAGCCGTAGAACTGACAGCCGGCATTGGGCACGGCGGTCAGCGTCGCAGAATCACCGGCCTGATAGGTTTCCTTATCCTTAGTGACGGTGCCGCAGTTGGTATCATACTCCACCGTCAGCATCGCTGCAGTATCCGTGGTAAAAGTGATGTTCCGCAGCCATGCGCAGTCGGAGCCGGAATCCGTGTTGCCGTTTTTCTTATAGGCAAAGTAAACGTCCGATGCGCCATTCACTGTGACGGAGCCGTCCGCCCAGCCAAGCTCGCCATAGAAGCGCTGGTATCCCTCCGGCAGACCGGAATATGATATGTTTGCCGTGATCTCCGTCCCCACGCAGATGACCAGAGAGTCGGGATTGTTTTCCGTCAATGCGCCATCTGGGATTCCTGTGTCATCCGTTTTATAGGAGGAAGAAACCTTATATTGGAAGTGCAGCACACCCGCCTGAGGAACGGTTACCTTGATGGTGGAAACGGTGCTGCTCACCCCGGTGTTGCCGGACTGCAATGCTCCATCCGCCACCGTCCAAAGGCGGTCGCCGCCTGTTTGCACGGTAAGATCAGCCGGTGATTGATAGCCTGTGATTGACTGATAGTTGTCATAGGCCGCCGTATTTATGGTCAACGCGCAGAGAAGCGCGGCGAGGATAAGATGCCTTTTGGTCGCTTTTAAAAGCTTCACGGCTCGCATCCCTCTCTTTCTTCTTTTGAAATAGTACCTTTGGACGGGAGCAATATGCTCCCGTCCAAAAACTTTTTACGTCTATGCCGCTCAGGTAAAGCTGATGTTCACAGCAACAGCATCGCTGGTTGCGTCAATCGCGCCAACCAGGTTGTCAAACTGCTGAACGAGTTCCTTAACCATCATTGTCGCATCCGTCTTGTTTTTCAGAGAGGACAGTGCGGTGGAAAGGCCGCCCATCTCGTCTGCATCGAGCGTAATGGTGATGGTACAGTTGTCCTTCAGCGTTGCGACGCTGCCGCCCACCGCCAGCTGTGTTTCGGCAGGCAGGTACATGGTGATCTTGCCGCCCTGATTCTCGCAGCCAGTCGTCAACTTGATATGCTCGCGGATGGTCTCGTTGAGGGCATTCATGTTGTTGAAGTTGTCCAGCGTCAGATCGCCGACCTCGCGGCTCGTGAACTCCAGCTTTTCGGTGCCGATCATCAGGTAAGCGCCGTTCTTGATAACGATCTTGCTGTCATTACTATCCTGCGTGGAGGTGGTGACATGCTTGGTCAGTTCCTGCCAAGCAGCGTGGGCAGCCTCGGTATCGGTGGTCGCAGTGATCTTGCCATCCTCGTATGCGGAGAAGTTATAGGTGCAGCTCTTGCCGTTAACGTTGGCGGTGATGTTAGCGCCGCTAAAGCTATAGCACTTCGGCAGCCAAGTATTAAGAGTGACCTCTGTTCCGCCAAGGCCGGTGCTGATGGTCGTGGTGTGAGACTTCACGCCCTCCACGCCCAGAGATGCAACGTCCTGCATTTTTGCCGTCAGGGCAATGCTGCCTGTGTTGACCGTTCCACCCGCAGCAGGCATGGTGAACACGGCGGTGTAGTCTTCGCCGACCGTCATATCGACAGTGCTGCCGGATTCAATTCCAAGGTAGAACTTATAAAGGAGAGGTACACTCTCGGTAGTATCGCAACGACTGCAGGTAAGAGTCTTCTCACCGTCGTTCCCGTTGACAGCGTGTTCTGTAACAGTGTACGCGCCCCAGACATGACCCAATGCGGCGATGGCCTCGGTTTTGGTCGCGCCGCAGGTCGTGCAGGTGTAGGTCTTGACTCCAGCCTCTGTACAGGTCGGTTCCTTCGTCACGACGCCTGCATTCCAGGTGTGGGTGTGTGCCGGAGGCGTATAGATGCCGCCGGATGCAATGATGCCGATCACCGTAGAGGGAACGATATAGGTCTGGCCGTCGGCGACCGGCTTCTCATTGACCATCAGGCCGGTCGCGCCGTCCGCGACAACGATCCTGGTCCCCGCAGGTGCGCTGACGACCCGGACATTTTTCCCTGACACGAGGACAAGGCCGCCGTCCTTCGCATTCACGCTCATGCCGTCTTCTGCCGCATAATGTGCGACCAGCCGGTCAAGCATGGTGACCATCTCGGCGCGGGTGATGGTGTTCTTCGGAAGCAGGCGGTTGTCACGATTGCCCTGGACAGCCCCGGCGTTGACGAGCGCCGCAACATATCCGCGCGCGTACGCGCTGACTTCGTAGCCATCGGCATACACGCCCAGAATGTTGTCGCGCTCCGCAGCAAAGCCGAGTGCACGTGCCAGCATGACCATCGCGCGTTCACGGGCAATGAATGCTTCCGGCGTTACCGTGCCGTTGCCGTTTCCGTTGAGAATGCCAACAGCCGCGCAGCGATTGATCGCATCATAATACCACGCGCCGGGCAGGTTGTCCGTAAAGCCCGCGTCAGATGCTTCGGGCAAATGCAAAAGGTTTGCAAGAATGGTCGCAAGCTGTGCGCAGGTAAGCCGGCCGTTGGGATCAAACCGACCGTTGCTGCCCTGTACGATGCCATAGCCGCTCCAGCGTTCAATGGCGCTTTCGGCCCAGTGTCCAGTGGTGTCGCTGTAGCTTAGCGATGCCGCGTTTACGCCTGCCGTGAACAGACTGACTGCCATTGCAAGCGCAAGAATGAGAGAAAATACTTTGCGTTTCATTTTGGTCCTCCTACTATCTTATGTATGTTTCCGCAGCGCTCTGCGGTTTGGATACTGATCGCACCGGCTTTTCCGGTGCGGCTGCCGCCCGCCATTCTCCATGCGGAATGCTATTTTTGTGGAGTGGCTAAAAAAGTACAGCTTTTTATCCACGAAATATTGGAAACACTCTTGAAATTTTTTGTTGGAAATGCTAACATAGAATCGCTTATATAGCTATACGTGGAAACTCGGCTCTATGGCTATTAAGCTGTACTTATGTATCCATTTTTTCTTTCGCCCACAGGAGAAACGTCCTGTGAGCGATTTTTAATTGCTTTGCTGCCTGTCTTGCGGAGATCTCACCGCGCTCCCATTGCTGCCGCAGCAACGAAAATTTTTCTGGTCGAGGCATTGGCGGCGCCTTCGCCGCCGCGATCCCCTCGGCCTGCCGCTGCCGGATGAACTCGCGCTCGGTCTGCGCAACATAAGAAAGAAGCTGCAAGACGATGTCTGCAATCAGCGTGCCTGTTAGATCCCGGTTCTGCCGCGTGTCCAGCAGCGGCATATCCAGCACCACGATTGCGGCGCGCTTTTCCTTTGTGATCACGCGCCATTGTTCCAGAATTTCCTCATAATTGCGCCCAAGACGGTCGATGCTCTTGACAACAAGCGTATCGCCGTCTTTCAGCTTGCGTATCAGCCGCCGGTACTGCGTCCGCTCGAAGTCTTTTCCGGACTGCTTGTCCACAAAAATCGCCCGGTCCGTTAACCCGAATTCCCGCAGGGCGATGAGCTGACGCAGTTCATTCTGCTCCTTGGTAGAAACTCTTGCATAACCGTATTCCATGTGCTGACCTCCCAATTTATTCGGTTGGATAAATTGTAAGTCAGTTGCTGACCATTCGCACGATATAGTGATATGTCACTACTATAGCACAAATTTCATAGTTAGTGAAGTATCACTAATAACCTTTTCTCAAATAATTTACCATAGTGGTAAATCGTCATGGAGGTTTACACTATGGATACTCGGGAAACTGTTGCACTTCGCATCCGCCAACTTTGCGCAGAACGAAAAATTACGCCGAACGGGTTAGCAAATCTATCTGCTGTTCCTCAGGCAACCATCAAGAGTATCCTTAATGATGAAAGCAAAAATCCGGGCGTCGTGACGATTAAGAAGCTTTGTGATGGTCTTGAGATCACCCTCGGTGAGTTCTTCTCCACACCTGAATTCGATATGCTGGAACAGGAAATCAAATGAAGCCCCTTTCTCAGCCTCTACCGCCAGCGCTCCTCCGTTTTTCGCGTAGCGTACACGCATAGTGCGTGAACTCTACGCTCTATACGGGGTATTCTCTCATTTTCACGGAAAATCTTCCATCCGCTGCTGAGTTTGACGGTTACGTATTGCCGCCGCGCCTTTTCCCATTTGAATGGAGTACTGCTACGTGAAAAATGAATCCCAATATGGTCTGCTGCTATTACAGCGGTATCTGTATGAGCATACGGATGACCAGCATCCGGCCTCTGTGGCGGATATTCTTGCCTTCTGGCAGGAGCATGGCATTCAGGCGGGGCGCAAGAGCGTATATTCCGCTATTGAAGTCTTGCAAAGCAGCGGTATGGACATCGTCTGCGTCAAAAGCACCCAGAATCGATACTTCGTGGGTGAGAGGCTGTTTGAACTGCCGGAGCTGAAGCTGCTGGTGGACGCGGTAGAATCCTCCCGCTTTATTACGGCCAAAAAGAGCGAGCGGCTTATTGAAAAGTTGGGTAAGCTCACCAGTGAATCTCATGCCCGCCAGTTGGATCGGCATATTTATATGGACGGCACCGCCAAACCGGAGAATGAGTGCATCTATTACAGCGTGGATGAGATCCATAACGCCATTCAGGAAAAACGGCAGATCACCTTTCAGTATTACGAATACACCCCGCAGAAAGAAAAGATACTCAAGCATAACGGCTACCGCTATCAGTTCAGCCCGTATGCCCTTATCTGGAGCCGGGATTGTTATTACGCAGTGGGCTGGTCGGAAAAGCACGGAAAGATTGCACAATTTCGGGTGGACCGCATGACGGCAGTCGAACCGCTGGAACATACGGCAGTCCAGACACCGGACTTTGATCCGGCGGAGTATGTCCGCAAGGTGTTTGGGATGTACCCGGACAACCTCTGTACCGTAGAAATGCTGTGCGATAATGAGATCATGCGCAGCGTGATCGACCGCTTCGGTGAAAATGTGCAGACGGAAACTGTAGATGAACAGCATTTCCGTGCCACAGTCGAGGTCGCGCCAAGCCCTCCGTTCTTCAGTTGGGTCTTTACCTTTAGCGGTAAGATTCGCATCGTCAGCCCAGCAGCAGTGCTGGAGGAAATGCGGGATATGGCAGCGTGGCTGAAATAATTTCTGGATGGTGTTCCCTGCGGGGAACACCATCTTTTTCACGTCTTGCCAATCGAACGAATGTTTGCTATACTGAGGCTACAGTGTTTCCAGAGAAGAGAACACGGATAGGAGGTGAGTTACTTGGAACAGACATTCGGCAGCTTCGTTCGAGAGAAACGGCAATCTATCGGATTGTCCCTGCGCACACTGGCGGCAAAGCTGGACTTGTCGCCAGTCTATCTGAGCAACATTGAGAACGACCGCAGACCGGCGCCGACGCGCGCATATTTGGAGCGGTTGGAGCAGGAACTGCATCTGAGCAAGGTAGAAACCGAGCAGATGCTGGACCTTGCCGCCAAGTCTCAGAACAACCGTGTATCCGCAGACTTGCCGGACTACATCATGGATCGGGAGATCGTCCGGGCCGCGCTCCGCACGGCGAAGGAGGCAGACGCCACAGACCAGGAGTGGCAGGAATTTATCGACCGGATCACCCAGCGCGCAAAGAAATCCAAAGAGGGCGGTGAAATAGACGCATGAAAAAAGCATATTACCGCGAACAGGCGCTGGAGCGGATCGCCCGCGATGTGATCACCGCCTATGACCCCAGACTTTATTACGGTTCCCCCGCAGCCATTCCCATTGAGGACATCATCGAGGCACAGGGGCTGGTGCTGGAGTATCAATATCTGCGGAATAATGGGCGGGTTTTGGGCGAGACCATCTTTGACGACGGTCTCACAGCGATCTATGACTGGGAAAACCACCGCTATGACCTTCTTCCCGTCAAGGGCGGCACCATCCTCATCGACTGCTCTCTCTGCGAAGAGGAAGCATCTACCGGGCGGCTGCGCTTTACCTGCGCCCATGAGCTGGGGCACTGGCTGCTCCATAAGAAACAGTTCAGCGGGACCGGCGAAAACGCGGCGCTCCGTTCCGGCGATGAGAGCGACAACACATTGGAAGTGCAGGCGAACCTGTTGGGCTCTATCCTTCTGCTGCCGCTGCCGCAGGTCAAGCGCTGTTTCTATCAGCTGCGCTCCGGACGGACGAACCAACAGCTGGTGACGGATATGGCAGGTATCTTTCAGGTATCCAAGCAGGCCATGCGCATTCGGTTGGAGAACCATAACCTGCTGTAAAAAATTTTCATGTACTGTTCTCAAAAAAGAGAACAGAGAAAGAGAGGCGCTATGTCAAAAACCAATTCCCTGCGCTGTCCGCTGTGCGGCAAGGGCCGTATCGCGGATATCCCCAGCGGTGCGGAACAGTCTCAGTACAGGCTATTTGCGCTGCACAGAGCGGAACACCCTGACCTGATCGCCAAATGCCCCAAGTGCGGCGAACAGATCGGCATCACGGTGCTGACACCGGATGCTCACCCCCTGATCCACACGCCCATCCCCTTTATGGGATATGTTCAGGCATAAATTAAAAATCAATTGATATGACTTCGTCAAGCGCACCAGCCACCCATCATCGAATATGGGAACATTGAGTTAGGAGCCTTACAAGTAGCTTTTCAGCTATGCGTAAGGCTCTTTTTTTGCGCCTTTCTTCGGCTGAAAAGCGGAAAGGCACACAATGCGCAGACGCTGGCAGCCCTATATCGCTAAATATCCGTGACCCCATCTCAGACATTTCAAAAAATCTGAGATTGGAGTCATGAATCATGAAAAAATGGCAGGAAGAACGCAACTATCGGCGCGTTCGAAGCGAAGGTGGCGAAGTCATCGCCAATATCATCACTGTAGACGGCATGGACGTAGAGGTGCCGGAGGATGTCTACCTCGCCTATGCGCAGGCAGACCGCAGGGAGCGATACATCGCAGAGGAACAGTCCTCCGGAAAACTGCTCTCTCTGGAGCAGATGGAGGAAGATGCGCTTTTGCCGGACTATGTCGGAGCAGAAACGGCCCCCAGCGCCGAAACGGAGGCACTGGAGCGTGAGGAACTTCGGAATCTGGCAGAACAGAAGCAGATCCTTTTGCTGGCGCTGCTGTCACTAAAGGATACCGACCGGGAACTCATCAACGCCCTGTTCTTCGACGGCGCGTCTACACGGGAATACGCCCAAAGAATGGGCGTCAGCCAGCGGGCGGTCATCAAGCGGAGAGACCGCATCCTGCGGGATCTCAAAAAGTTTTTTGAAAATTCCTCGAAATAAGGGTATTCACCGAACGCAATTTTCGGGAGGACAGTGAGGGGCTCCGAATGCCCCTCGCTGTTCCTTGAAAATTGCATACCAGCAATACGGATAACCACCCGGACAGAAGAGCGATCCGCGCAGTGTGCGCCACGACCCGTGGGAAGCCTTGCAGCTTCCCGCGGCGAGCGATTTTACCTGCGCAGGGGCGGCGTTGGCAGCGCCGCCCGCAGAGACGCTGTCCGGGCAGATAATGAGACACAATGCACTGGCCAGCATGAAGAGGCTGGGCTGCTCCGGGATTGAAAGCAGTAGAGATTCCGGAAATACGCCCGTGAAGGTCTTTGCCGGACCTTGTCCGTATTGTTCCCCTTTCCCACCGGGGCGCGCGCTGCAAATACGGTGGAAACGAAAACAAAGCATGACAGGAAAAGAGGTAATTATCGGATGAATACCAACGATAACAGGCTGAAAGCCCATAAACTGATCGACCATATTTTTCAGGACCTTCTTCCCGCCCACGGTATGGCGCAGCGTCCGGAGCAGATCCAATTGAGTCACCGGATGCTGGAAGCCATGCAGGACGGGAGGATCGCCCTGTGCGATGCCGGGACGGGCATCGGCAAGACCTACGCTTATCTGGCGGCTGCCACGGCAGCGTCTGCTTTCCCGACAGGGCAAATCGCCCGCCCCATCATCATTTCCACTTCCAGTATTGCGCTGCAAAACGCGGTGCTGACGGAGTATCTGCCGCTGCTGTCCTGTGTCCTAATGGCGGACGGGATTCTTACCAAGCCACTGAAAGCGGTCATCCGCAAAGGCAAAAGCCATTATGTCTGCGACGAGCGGCTGGACAGACGGCTGCGTCAGGTAAACCTTGGAAAGAAAAATCCGGAAGCGTTGGCAGCGCTCCGGACTCTTCGGGAAACGCTGGACATGGACAGAGTTTCTCATCTCAGCGGCTATGACCGGGAGCGTGTCTGCGTACCGCAGGTCTGCGACTGCAAACAGAGGGACTGCCGCTATCAGCGTTTCCTCAAGACCTGCGACAAAAATCAATTTTTGTTTCAAATCTGCAATCATAACCTGCTGGTGGCAGACGCCATCCACCGCAGCGAGGGAAAACGCCCCATCTTCCCGGAGCACAGCATCATCATCGTGGATGAAGCCCATAAGCTCCCGGAAACCGCACAGCAGATGCTGGGTGTGACGTTGGCGGCCGAAGAGATACGAAACCTTATCCTTCAGCTAAAAGAGGAACGGTACTTACTGGCGGCAGAAATGCTGGAGGACAGCACCGGCCCTCTGCTGCGCAAGCTGGCGCAGCCCAGAGAGGAAGCGGAGCCGGTGGAAGCCTGTTTGCGATTGCTGACCGCGCCATCCTGCACACTGCCCATCATCCAGCGGCAGATCGGCAGCCTGCTCTCCCCGCTGGGAAGCCGCCAGCTGAATACGGTGCTGGACGCGGTCAAGCTGTTCACCAGTTCCCAGGCAGATATGATTTTTTACACTGCCGAAGATGTCAGCACAGGCGGCGCCATGCTGTGCGCCGCAGCCGGCGATATCACGCAGCGAATAAAAAAGATCCTGTGGCAGCCGGATCAGGCGTTTGTTCTGACCTCCGGCACCATGGCGGTGGGCAGTGATTTCCGCCGTTTCAAAACGCAGGCAGGATTGGAGAAGGGACACCGTGTCATGGAATCCGTTTCTCCATCCCCCTTTGACTACCGGAACAACTGCCTGCTCTACCTTCCGCAAATCCCGCCCCGCCAGAGAGTGGAGGATACGGATGTGTACTTTAATGAGCTGACTGCCGAGCTCGTCGGACTCATCAAAGCAGCTTCCGGTCACGCGCTGGTGCTCTTTACCTCCTACGCAGCCATGTCGGCTGTGAAGGAGCGGCTGCGGGAGGAATCTCTCCCATTCCCATTGCTGACGCTGGGCCGCAACGCGCCCCACATCATTGAACAGTTCCGGCACACGCCGGGAGCGGTGCTGCTGGCCACCGGCGCGGCATGGGAGGGATTCGATTTCCCCGGCGACTGTGTATCTCTGCTGATCATCCCACGCCTGCCTTTCGCCTATCCGGACGCCCGGAAGGAGCGGGAATTGGAAAAGTATCCTTCCCTTCACGCATTCATCCGTGAGGTAGCTGTACCAGAGATGCAGATCAAGCTGCGCCAGGGATTTGGACGGGCCATCCGCACGGAGAGCGATACCTGCGTCATCGCCATTCTGGATGAACGGGCCTGCCGTGGCCGCAGATACGCCCAGGCTGTGAGTGAGGCATTGCCGGAAATGCGGAGGACCGGCAGCCTGCGGGAAGTGACAAGGTTTCTGCGGGAGAAAAAGCCGGAGAGCTATTTTGAGGTGGGAAGATGATCGACGCAAAGAAAGAATTGCAGTATCGGCTGGCAGTCAGGATGCTGGAGCATCTGGCGGAAATCGGCCTGCTGAGCGCGGAAGAACTGTCTTACGCCAAGAGACTGGCCAGAGAGAAATATTCCCCGCAGACTGTTTGGGAATAGTGCTGGATATTCTGCGGATCGTGTGGTAGCTTGTGTGTTGACAAAAAAGATACAGGGAAGTGAAAAACATGGCACAGGTAAAAATCATCGCGCCGCAGACGCGGGAAGCGGAACATCTGCGGGTGGCAGCCTACTGCCGGGTCAGTTCGGACTCCAAGGATCAGCTGCATTCCTACGCCGCCCAGATCCGCAATTATACGGAAGAGATCGCTCAGCATGACGGCTGGGAGCTGGTGGATGTGTATGCCGACGAAGGGCTGACCGGCACCCGGATGGATCAGCGGGATGACTTCAACCGCATGATGCGGGACTGCCGGAAGGGCAAGATCAACCGTATTCTGGTGAAGTCCGTATCCCGCTTCGCCCGGAATACCAGAGACTGCCTGTCCGCCCTGCGGGAGTTATCCGCCATGGGCGTCAGCGTCCGGTTTGAAAAAGAAAATATCGACACGAAAACGCTCACCACCGAACTGATGGTGAGCGTTTCCGGTTCTCTTGCCCAGCAAGAATCCATCTCCATCTCCGCCAATCAGAAGATGAGCTATCAGCGGCGGATGGAGCGTGGGGAATTTATCACCTGCACCGCCCCTTACGGATACCGAATCGTAAATAAGAAAGATCTTGAGATCGTCCCAGAGGAAGCCGCCACGGTGCGCTGGATCTTCGACGCATACCTCAAGGGGCGCAGCTCCGGATGGATCGCGGAGCAGCTGACGGCGAAAGGCATCCCCTCCCAGTCCGGCGCGGAATGCTGGAGAGAAACGGGGGTTCGATACCTGCTGACCAATGAAAAGTACATCGGAGACGCTCTGAGCCAGAAATCCTACAGCTGCGGTTTCCCCTTCGTGCAGAAACGAAATCACGGGGAACGCCTGCAATACTACACGGAGAACTCCCATCCAGCTATCATCGACCGGGACACCTTTGAGCGGGTGCAGGCACTGCTGCAAAAGAAAGCGCAGAAAGAGAAAAAGCGCAGAGAAAAAAGCCCTCTTGCCTTAAAAATCGTTTGCGGGAACTGCGGGACGGTGTTTCAGCGCCGAAGCAGCCAGAACGGATATGTGACCTGGGTCTGCCGAACCCACGACCGCCACGCCGCGGACTGCCCTGTAGGACGCATCCCGGAAGCGGAGATCCATGCCGCCTTCCTGCGGATGTACCACAGGCTCAAAAGCAGCGCGGACATCATTCTGGCCCCGGCCCTCCGGCAGCTGAACACGCTGGACACGATCCTGCGGCAGAATCATCCGCAGTTGCTGACCATCAACCGGGCCATCGCGGAAGCAACAGAAGAAAGCCATAAGATCAGCACTCTGCGGGCCAATGGCTTGCTGGACGCGGATATCTGCGCCGCCCGCATGAATGCCATCAGCGCCAGACTGACGCAGCTTCGCGGAGAACGGCGCAGGCTGACAGAGAATGAAGCGATAGACGAAACGATGGACGCGCTCCGCAAGGTGGAGCAGACGCTTCTCAACGGACCGGAACGGCTGGACGGCTTCGATGAAGAGCTGTTCGAACGTCTGGTGGAGAAGATTATTGCAGAGTCTCAAAACCGTATCCGCTTCCGGCTTTACGGAGGCTTGGAGCTGACAGAACAATGGGAGGTGGCGGCAAGATGATCAACCGCAAGGTGTTATACGGCTATCAGATCCAAAACGGTACGTTGGAAATCGTGCCGGAGGAGCAGCGGACCGTCAGTATGGTCTTTACGCTCTACAACGCCGGGGCTTCCTATCAGGCCATCTCGGACGCCTTGAACCGGCAGGGTATTCCGTATTGCCGGGAAGTGCCGCTCTGGAACAAGCATAAGGTAAAGCGCCTTTTGGAAAATCCCCGTTACACCGGTAAGGAGGGATACCCCATACTGGTGGAAGCGGATATTTTCCAAGCGGCGCAGGAAAAGACGGCGGAAAAGAATGCCAGGAAGCAGTCCCACGGAGAGAAGCCTGCCATTGCGCGGTTGACTCCGTACTTCCGCTGCGCCTGTGGCGGGAAGATGACCCGGCTGGGCGGCGGCTGGCAGGACAGCGGCAAGCTGTATCTGAGATGCGAAGGCTGCGGGAATACCGCGGTCATGGACATGGATGCGACGGTAAACGGGATCGTCCGTCAGTTCCGGGACCATGAACAGCCCAGCTGCACCGCCTACACGCCCTCTGCGGAGGTCATGCGGCTGGACAATGCCATCAACCGGGGGCTGGAGCAGCCAGACTCGCCGGAAGCGGTGATGGCGCTGATCCTGCAGGGTGCGGCAGCGCGGTATGCCTGCTGTCCAGAGCCGTCTGCCGAATCTGAGCCGTCAGATAGTCTGACGGAGACGGATTGGAAACGCTTCCGCCAGACAGTCTCCCATATCACCATCTCACAGGATACCGAAGTAACTCTTATATTTACGGATAAAAAAGCGACAGGAAAGGATGAATGATCCATGGAAGCGACAGCAGCCACCTTAGAGCGGCGGGTGCGGGTGATCCCCGCAACCAGAAAACCGGAAGAACTGCACAGAGACCATGACGGAAAAATGCGCGTAGCGGCCTACTGCCGCGTCTCGACGGACAGCGAAGAGCAGCTCAACAGCTATGAGGCGCAAAAGACCTACTACACCCAGAAAATCCAGGACAGCCCGGACTGGGAGATGGCAGGGATCTATGCCGATGAGGGCATCTCCGGCACCAGCCTGAAAAAACGGACGCAGTTCAACAAGATGATCACCGCCTGCAAGCGGGGACACATCGACCTCATCATCACCAAGTCCCTCTCCCGCTTTGCCAGAAACACGGTGGATTGCCTGGATACGGTGCGGCTCCTGAAAGCAAACGGCATTGGGGTGTACTTCGAGAAGGAAAACATCAACACCCTCACGGAATCCAGCGAATTTCTCATCACCCTGTTCAGCGGCTTCGCCCAGGCGGAATCCGAGTCTCTCAGCAAGAATGTCGCATGGGGAAAGCAGAAGAGCGCGGAGGCGGGAAAGGTCACCTTCCAGTACAAAAAGATGCTGGGATACCGGAAGGGGGCGGACGGACAGCCGGAGATCGTACCGGAGGAAGCGGAGATCATCCGCCGCATTTACCATAGGTATCTGAACGGCTGCACCCTGGGAAAGATCAAGCGGGAGCTGGAGGAGGACGGTGTTCCCACCGCACAGGGTGTAGAGCGCTGGTCTCCCTCCATCATCCACAATATCCTGACCAATGAAAAGTACATTGGAGACGCCCTGCTGCAGAAAACCTATGTGACGGACTGCATCAACAAAAAGGTCAAAAAGAACCGTGGTGAACGCACGATGTACTATGTGGAGAACAGCCACCCGGCCATTGTCTCAAGGGACCTGTTCAATCAAGTGCAGCAGGAGATGACGCGCCGGTCCAGCAAACGGAAGGTGCTGCAAAAGAGCGGAAAAACGGAACTTGGGAAATACTCCGGCAAATACGCTCTGACAGAATTGTTGGTGTGCGGCGAGTGTGGCTCCCCCTACAAGCGGGTCACATGGGCCAGAAATGGGAAAAAGCGCATCGTGTGGCGCTGCGTCTCCCGGCTGGAGTTCGGTACAAAATACTGCCAGCACTCTCCGACACTGGATGAAGGCAAGCTGCACAGCGCCATCCTCGCGGCCATGAACGAGTACGCCGCCATCCGGCAGGAGGTCTGCCCCGATGTGCTGGCCATGGCGGAGGAAGCAAGGCAGGCGTTATCTCAGGCCGGTGCACGGCTGCTGCAGCTGAAGAAGCGCATGGATGAGGTGAGCCGGGAGCAAAGCGCTGTGCTGGACCGGCTGCTCGTCAACATGGCCGATACCGAGCTGAATGCCAGAATGAAAGCGCTGACGGATGAGAAGGAATCCCTTAAGGCGCAGATCGCAGACGCGCAGCAGGCAGAGGTCGATCTGGAGGAACAGGCTGCCAGACGCCGGCAGATGTGGGACAGTATCATGGAATGCGCCGCGGGCTACACGGAATTTGACAATGAGCTCGTCCGGCAGGTCATCCAAAAGATCACGGTGGAGGATGCGGAAACCATCCACATCCACTTCCGAGACTCGGATGTGGTGCTGGAACAGGAAGTAGAATGAATAGAAAAGGGAGAAAAGAAATGGCCATTTTTATAACCGGTGATACGCACGGTGATTTCAGCAGGCTCCTGCCTGCAGCATTCCATGAGCAACGTGACCTGACCAAAGAGGATTACCTCATCATCTGTGGAGACTTCGGCGGTGTCTGGGATGGCGGCGATGCGGAGCAGCAGTGGCTGGACTGGCTGGAGACCAGGTCCTTTACCACGCTGTTCGTCAGCGGAAACCATGAAAACTATGATCTGCTCCGCAACTATCCAATCAGCCAATGGCACGGCGGCTTGGTACAGGCCATACGCCCCAGCGTCCTGCATCTGATGCGGGGCCAGCTTTATAACATCTGCGGAAAGCGGATATTTACCATGGGCGGCGCCAGCAGCCACGATATCCGGGACGGCATTCTGGAACCGGATGATCCGGACTATGAGCGAAAGCTGCGGCAGCTCAACGCCGCAGGCGCTCTCTACCGAGTCAATCACCGCTCCTGGTGGAAAGAGGAACTGCCCGGCGAGGACGAATACCGGACCGCAAGAGAAGCACTGGATAAAACAGGTTGGGACGTGGACTACATCATCACCCACTGCTGCCCCAGCAGCATTCAGGACACATTCAGTGGCGGGTTGTTCCAACGGGATGCCCTGACAGACTTTCTCGATGAGGTTCGAGAGCGATGCCGATTCCAATACTGGTTTTTCGGACACTACCACGAAAACATGGTGGTAGAGAAAGAGTTCGTAATGCTCTATAAGCAGATTATCCGACTGAAATGATGAGTGGAGGCACACTGGCGATTGGCCGATGTGTCTCCACTTTTTATTTAAGTCAGTTTCTCACAAGCTCAGGCATAAATCTTTGTCCGGGTTCACGAATAGCTTTCCCGACTACGTTATGCCATTGTGTTGACGCAGGCTACGCCCAAGACAAAAAACAGGAGGAAACAAACATGACGATTGATAGCGCAAAGGATCTTCAAATGAAAGGCTCGTAAAATTGGTCTATTGGAATTGACGTTTTATGTATTTTCACGTATACTTAATTTACAGATTCACGCGC
>OJAM01000071.1_pt1 | contig 47254 bp, 32 predicted proteins | sample 1589071 | NCBI WGS metagenome assembly OJAM01 (sample SAMN03283243) | human gut metagenome | biome: human-associated habitat; material: feces | host: Homo sapiens | place: Peru | collected 2012
GCCACGGCCGCCAAGATGGATGCCGCGCAGTCCGCCGCCATCATTCAGGCCGGCCTGCTGGTCGCAGGTCTCGGCACCTGCCTGCAGCTGTACGGTGTGTGGCTGATTGGTTCCCGTCTGCCGATGGTCACCGGCATTTCCTTCACCTACGTCGCGGCCGCCATGTCGATCGCGCAGCATCAGGGTTATGGCGCAGTCGCCGGCGCCGTGGTGCTTGGCGGCCTGTTGGAGGTCGTGCTTGGTTTGACGGCCAAGTATTGGCGTCGTTTCGTCCCGCCGATCGTTTCCGCGATTGTCGTCACCTCGATTGGTTTTTCGCTCCTGTCCGTCGGCGCCACGAGCTTCGGCGGCGGTTCCGGCGCGAAGGATTTCGGCAGCTGGCAGAATCTGACGCTTGGCCTGATTTCGCTGGTGGCTTGCCTTGCGTTCCAGCTGCTCATGAAGGGCACCGCCAAGCAGCTTTCCGTGCTGTTCGGCCTTGTCGTGGGCTATGTGGTCGCGATTTTCATGGGAAAGGTCGATCTCTCCGGTTTCGCCAATCTGCAGGTCGTGTCGGTGCCGCATTTCATGCCGTTCAAGCTTGAGTTTGATCCGGGTGCGATTATCTCCTTCGCTCTGCTGTATGTCGTTTCCTCGGTTGAGGTGTTGGGCGACACAGCGGCGCTTACCAAGGTCGGTCTCGACCGTCAACCCACCGACAAGGAAACCGCCGGAGCTATTGCCGGCGACGGTTTGATCTCCTCCGTGTCCGGTTTGTTCGGCTGCCTGCCATTGACTTCGTTCGCGCAGAACATCGGTCTGGTGGCGATGACCAAGGTGGTCAACCGCAAGGTGATTCTTTCCGGCGGTCTGATTTTGGTGCTCGCCAGCTTCGTTCCGGCCGTTGCAGAGGTCTTCAACTCCCTGCCGCAGGCTGTGCTTGGCGGCTGCACCATCATGATGTTCGGCAATATCATCCTGTCCGGATTCCAGATGATTTCCGAGGCCGGTTACACGCAGCGCAACATCACCATCGCCGCGTTGAGCCTGACCATTGGCATCGGTTTCACCCAGGTCGGCGACATTTTCGCCAACTTCCCGGCGCTGTTCCAGTCCATCTTCGCTTCCAACTGCATCGCGGTGTCGTTCGTGGTGGCTGTGATTCTCAACGCCGTTCTGCCTAGCGAGGAGCACTTCCTGTCCGCTCCTCAACATCAGGAGGCCTGATTTCCCTAATATCGGCATCGTCCGCATATGAATGATCCCCATTCCGATTTCCACGGAATGGGGATCATTCATATGCGACGGCATGTGGCGGACCTCGTATGGAAGTCGTCAACGCATCAATCAGTGCCCTTGCTTGATCCAAGCGGCGATTGAATCCTTGACCGCCTGCGCGTAGATCGTATTGGACATTCCCGGATGGATGCCATCTCCGGCAAGTTCGTCAGCATGCTGGGAAATGGTCCCGTCCCAATCGACCAGTACGACGTTGTTGGAATGCGCCGCGGCGAATTGCTTCAACACGGCATTGGTGCCGGGAACCCATGAAACGGGAGCGTGCGCGTTAATGAGCACCAGCACATGATCGGGGCCGACATCATTCAGCAGATCGTCAAGCTGATCATTGGTCACCACGGAGTTGGTGGCAAGTCCCACCAAGACCCAGGGGCGCAGATTCCCTTGCGCTTTCAATTGATCGACAAGACCCTGTCCCTTCGCCATCGACCGTGAGACTTCGGCATCCACAATGATGTTGGGGAACGTGTCCTGCAATCCTTTACTGGACGCCAGCATCACCGAATCTCCGATGGCGGCCATTTGCGAACCATCCGGCATCTTATGTCGTGGCTTCCTTGGCATCGGTGTTCTGCGTCGTTCCAAAGCGGCATGATTGCGTTGCTGCAACAGCCTGGAGCTGATACCCAAGGATTGCGCCACACTGGTTTGTTCCGGTGCCGTCGCCACAGCGTATCCGCAGAAGCTCCATGAGCATGCCAGCACCACGACCGTGGATATCAGACGGCCGCAATGCTCGGCTTCGTCTCCACTGATCGGACGAATCAACGCGATGAATCCCGCACGAGCGACTGGCTTCTCGAACAGCCGCCAAGATGCGAACGCGAACAGCACGGTGAGGATGAAGGTGAAGGACAGCAGCCTGTCGGCATGCCATGCGCCCCACTGGGGCAACAGGGACCTCAGCAGCAGCCATAATGGCCAATGCCACAGATAAATGCCATACGAATAATGGCCCAAAGCGGCAAGCGGCTTGAACACAAGCAGATCCTGCATCCAGGATCCGAATGGTATGGTTCCTGCGATCAGCACCACAGCAAGCACGGAGGCGACGAAGATACCGCCATGGAACGCCGCTGGGCCTTGAGTGATATGCCGCATCATCCACAGCAATGCCAGCAATGAGCCAAAGGCAACTATCGGGCCGAATTGAATCCATATCTTATGGAATCGTTCCATTATCCGCGATTCATTGGCTCGCCCATGCTCATGTCTGAGAATCGGCAGTATCCAAGCCAGCGCGGCACCGAGCCATAGGCCCATGGCGTGCGTGTCGGTGCCGAAATACACACGTGTGGGGTCAGCGCCAGAGTGGTATAGCAGTCCCATGGATACCGCGCTTGCTCCGGCAAGGGCTGTCAGTATGCATACCGGAGCCCATCTGATGATGATTTTTCGCAGCAGCAAAACCACGAATGGAGCGATCAGATAAAACTGCATGAGCAACGACATGAACCATAGGTGACGGAATATGTCAGGGTTCATCTGGGAGAAATAGCTGGCTCCGCTGCTGATGGCATACCAGTTGTAGCATCCCAGAAGCACGGTCATGATCTGGTTCCGGATGCCGACAAGCATGTCGCGGTTCACCAGCCATGCCAACGTCACCGAGACCGGGATAAGAGCAAACAGCGCGGGATAAATCCGGCGGAACCGTTTGAGGAAGTACTCCCCCAGTTCCAAGCCTTTACCTGAATCGATACGATTGAGCAGCGATGAGAAAATCAGGAAACCGGAGATGGTGAAGAACACATCCACACCGAAAAACCCGCCTTGAAGCGAAAGCTCATCGCAGTGATACAGCACAATCGCAATAAGGGCTATGCCTTTAAGCCCGTCCAAACCGACGAAACGTCGTTTAGCAGCCACGAATAACCAACCGTTCTCTCTTACATCATTGCACGGTACAGTGCAACCTGTCGTATCGTACTACCAAGCAATCCCTTACGAATCGCGGAAGGGGGGGGCAACGCACTGCGCCGCCGTGCCTGATTGACCGATGATATCGATTATCAGGCACGGCGGCGCAGATTCATACCGTTTGCCGTCACGTTCCTCTACCAGCCGAAACGTGACACGTCACTCACTTGGAGAAGACGTTGCCGTAGGAGTCCTTGCCTTCTTCTGCGATGGCGGCGGACTTGCGGGCGATGGCCAGCTCCTCGTTGGTCGGGATGACGCAGATGGTGACTGCGGAATCCGGGGTGGAGATGATGCGCGGTTCCTTGGAACGGGTCGCGTTCTTCTCCTCATCCAGCTTGACGCCGAACGGAGCGAGCTTGTCGCAGACCATCTTGCGCACGACGTCATCGTTCTCGCCAACGCCTGCGGTGAAGGTGATCACGTCGACGCCACCCATCTGAGCGGTGTAGTTGCCGATGTAGCCGACGATGCGGTGCACGTAGATGCCGAGAGCCAGCTTGGCGTCCTCGTTGCCCTCTTCGACCAGACGATGCACTTCACGCAGGTCGCCGAAGCCGGTCAGACCCATCATGCCGGAACGCTTGTTGAACAGGGTGTCCAGTTCGTCCACGCTCATGTGGGCGTTGCGAATCAGGTGGAAGACGACGGCCGGATCGATGTCGCCGGTACGGCCACCCATCACGAGGCCTTCCAGCGGGGTCAGACCCATGGAGGTCTCAACCGGCTTGCCGGAGATTTCGGCGGAGGCGGAAGCACCGTTGCCGATGTGCAGCACGATCTGCTTGAGGCCTTCGGCCGGCTTGCCGATGACGGACGGCACGACGGAGGAGATGAACTCGTGGGAGGTGCCATGGGCGCCGTAACGGCGGATGTGGTACTGCTGGGCGACTTCCTTGTTCAGCGCGTAGGTGCTGGAAGCCTTCGGCAGCTGGAAGAAGAAGGAGGAATCGAACACGAAGATCTGCGGAACATCCGGCAGCAGGGAGCGCATGACCTCAGCGCCCTTGGCCTCCGGACCGTTGTGCAGCGGGGCGAGCACGGCGAGGTCCTTGACCTGGCCGATGGTCTTGTCGTTGACCAGAGCCGGCTTCGGGAAGATGGAACCACCCTGCACCACGCGATGGCCGACGGCCACGATGCCTGCGTCGGCGAGTTTCGGGCCGAACTCGTCGAAGAAGCCGAGCACGCGCTTCAGACCCTGCTCATGGTCGTGAATCGGCTCTTCGAGCTCATGCTTCTCGCCGTTGTACTCGTGCTTGTAATGACCGTCAACCGGCTCGCCGATCTTCTCGACCAGACCGGAAGCGATACCTTCGCCGGTTTCAAGATCAACCAGCTGATACTTGATAGAGCTGGAACCGGAATTGATGACAAGGACGGTTTTCGCCATTGTGGGCATCCTCCATGTGTTAATCGATGTGCCGCTTACGCGACTTTCCAAAACCTTAGATTACTCGTTGCTTGCTACAAAATGCCCGATTACTGGGCTTCGATGGCGGTCAGGGCGATGGTGTTGATGATGTCCTGGACCGTGGCGCCACGGCTCAGATCGTTCACCGGGCGGTTGAGACCCTGCAGCACCGGCCCGACGGCGGCCGCTCCCGAGGAACGCTGTACCGCCTTGTATGCGATGTTGCCCGCGCACAGATCCGGGAATACGAACACATTGACATGGCCCGCCACCGGATCGCCCTTGGCTTTGGTCGCGGCCACGGTCGGAGACCATGCCGCGTCGAACTGGATCGATCCGACCACCGCAAGGTCGGGAGCCTTGTCTTTGACGATGGTGGTGGCTTCCTCGACGAGGTCGACGTCGGGTCCTTTTCCGGAGCCCAGCGTGGAATAGGACAACATACCCACCTTCGGTTCAAGGCCGAACGCCTTGGCCGTTTCGGCGGATTGGATTGCTATTTCGGCGAGCTGCTCGGCATTGGGGTTAAGGTTGATGGCACAGTCGGCGAACACGGCGACATGGTCCTTAAAACACATCAGGAACGCTCCGGAGACCAGCGACGTTCCTGGCTTGGTCCTGATGACCTGCAGGGCCGGACGCACGGTATTGGCCGTGGAGTTGACGGAACCGGACACGAGACCGTCCGCCATGCCCATCACCACAAGCATGGTGCCGAAATAGCTGTCATCGGCCAGCTGTTTGCGCGCCTGCTCTTCGGTCATGCCTTTCTTGGCGCGCAGCTCGCACAGCTTCGCCACCATGGGTTCCAGCACCGTTTCATCATCCTTGGCTTGGAATTTCGCCTTGCCAAGCGATTTCAATCCCAATTCCTGGCCGCGGGCGAGAATGGCGTTTTCGTCTCCGACGATGATCAGATCGACGATGTCGCGCTCCAGCAGATAATCGGCGGCTTTGATGATGCGATCCTCGTTGCCCTCCGGCAGCACGATGGTCTTCTTGTCCGCCTTCGCCTTGCCCAGCAGACCGTATTGGAAAGCATAGGGTGTGGTCGGGGCGTCGAATGGCGATTCGAGTGCCACGGTCAGTTCCGCGGCGTCGACGTTCGTCGCGAACGCTTCGTCTGCCTTGCTGATGGCGTCATCGTCGTTGAAATCGACGGCAGGTAGCGTCCACACCGGCACCGGGTAGTCGACGAAGCATGCTTTGAGTGGATCCGGCTGCGTGTCGTCACACCCAGTAATGAACACGCCGACGACTTTGCTCCCGGCGTCTTCGATGACCTTGGTGGATGCCTCAACCGTGCTTTTGACTTGTTCCGGTGTGCGTTCGATAGTGCATACGGCCAGCAGGACCGGCGATTGGAGGTCTGCCGCGACGTCAGCGTTGAAAGAGAACATCGCGGGATCATTGACTGCTGACCTGTCGGTGCCGACAATCACCATGGCATCCGGTCGGGCTGTTTCTACGGCTTGGGTGTAGGCCGCAACGATATCCACCCGCGAACCTTCCTTATCGTTACGAGCGCGCTTGGGGCACACGCCGACGGACTGTTCCCGGCTCAAACCGGCATTGGAAGCTTCGATCAGCACGTCCGTGAAGGTGTCTTTTCTGCAGACCGCCGGACGGAACACTCCGGTCTTGCCGGCTGCGGCAAGTGTCTTAGTGACTCCAAGGGCGACAACATTACGGCCGTTAGCCGCTTCGGGACTGATGATGGTGACGCTGGTAAAACTCACGGTGTCTCCTATGTACTTCACATTATTCGGGTGCGATACCGCATCGTTCGCACAATGAGCAATTGTAATGTGCAACGGTAACTGACACGCGCTAGCGGTTTTGCTGTTTTAAGCCAAGCATATCGCACCGTAATACGAAAAAGCCCCAAGGGAACAATCCCTTGGGGCTTTTATCAAGCAATCAGGCCAAATAGCCTAGGCTCACTCGTTATCGCCAGCGGTTGCGGCGGTAGCGGAGATAGCACCCTGCTTGTTGGTGTTGACACCGGAGTAGACCCAGTCGGTGTAATCCGGGTGATCGTAGCCGTTGTCGACAGCGAACTGGAAGGCTTCCTGACGGAAGGCCTCGAGCTCGTTGATCTTGTCGGCGTACTTGTCAGCGTCGATCATGCGCAGAGCTTCAGCCTGGAGCTCGTAGCGATCGATGTTGTTCACGCGAACCATGTCGTACGGGGTGGTGGTGGAGCCCTGCTCCTCATAGCCGTGAACGTTGAAGTTGTCGTGGTTCGGGCGATCGTAGATCAGACCACGCACGTCGCGGGCATAGGAGTGGTAAGCGAACAGGACCGGCTTGTCCTCGGTGAACAGCTCAGCGAACTCCTCATCGGAGAGGGCCTCGTTGTTCTCCTTGGCGGACTGCAGCTTGACCAGGTCAACCACGTTGACGACCTTGAACTTGATGCCCATGGCGTCCAGCTTGTCGGCAGCGGCCATGATTTCCTGAGTCGGAACATCACCGGTGGCGGCGAGCACGATCTGAGCCTCATCGTTGGACTTCACGTTGGAAGCCCACTTCCACTCGGCAGCACCCTTCTCGAGCTCGGCGCGAGCTTCGTCCAGGGTCAGCCAGGTGGCGGCCGGCTGCTTGCCGGCGATGATGGCGTTGATCTTGTTGGTGGACTTGTAGCACTTCTCAGCCACAGCGAGCAGCATGTTGGAATCCACCGGGAAGTAGATGCCGATCACGTGATCGTTGTTGAAGCACTTGTTCAGCAGGACGGAGGTGACACCCGGATCCTGGTGGGAGAAGCCGTTGTGATCCTGACGCCACACGTGGGAGGAGACGAGCAGGTTCATGGAGGAGATCGGCTTGCGCCACGGAATCTCGCGGACGGTAGCCTCGAGCCACTTGGCGTGCTGGTTCAGCATGGAGTCGATCACGTGCACGAAGGACTCATAGGAGCTCCAGATGCCGTGACGGCCGGTCAGCAGGTAGCCCTCGAGGAAGCCTTCCATCTGGTGCTCGGAAAGCTGCTCGGTGACCTGGCCGGTGACAGCCATGTGCTCGTCGACCTGAGCGGACAGGTAGCCGGCGTCCCACTGCTTGTTGGTGACGTCGTAAGCGGCCTGCAGACGGTTGGAAGCGGTCTCATCCGGTCCGAAGATACGGAAGGAGTCCGGGTTGTTCTTGATGATGTCACGGGTGTAGACGCCCAGACGACGGGTGGCCTCGAGCTGGCCCCAGCCGTGGCCGTACTCGGCGACTTCCTTGACCTCGTAGTCTTCCAGCTTCGGCAGCTTCAGCTCTTCGCGGATGCGGCCACCGTTGGCGTTCGGGTTCTCACCGATGCGCAGTTCGCCGGTCGGCATGAAGGCGGTGACTTCCGGCTTCACGGCGCCGTTCTCGTCGAACAGCTCTTCCGGCTTGTAGGACTCGAGCCAGTTCTTGAGGACCTCGAAGTGGGCCTCGGTATCGCGGGCGGAAGCCAGCGGCACCTGGTGGGAACGCCAGGAGCCCTCGGTCTTCTTGCCGTCGATGAACTTCGGGCAGGTCCAGCCCTTCGGGGTACGGAAGATGATCATCGGGTAGAACGGACGAGTCATGTCGTCGGTCTGAGCGGCGGCCTTGATGTCGCAGATCTCGTCGAAGACGGTCTCGAACAGCTCGGCGAAACGACGGTGGATCGACAGGTGATCCTCGTTGTCGAAGCCAGCGACGAACTCGTACGGCTCATAGCCCATGCCGTGGAAGAACTCGTGGAGCTCTTCGTCGGAGATGCGGGACAGGATGGTCGGGTTGGCGATCTTGTAGCCGTTGAGGTGCAGGATCGGCAGCACGATACCGTCGGTGCGCGGGTTGATGAGCTTGTTGGACTGCCAGCCGGTGGCCAGCGGGCCGGTTTCGGCTTCGCCGTCGCCGACGATGGCCGGAACGAACAGGCTCGGGTTGTTCATCACAGCGCCGTAGGCGTGGGACAGGGCGTAACCCAGCTCGCCGCCTTCGTGGATGGAGCCCGGGGTTTCCGGAGCGTAGTGGGACGGGATGCCACCCGGGTAGGAGAACTGGCGGAAGAACTTCTGCAGGCCAGCCTCATCCTTGGTGATGTTCGGGAAGTACTCGGTGTAGGTGCCGTCCAGGTAGGACTGAGCGGTACCAGCCGGGCCGCCGTGGCCCGGGCCCATGATGATCACAGTGTTCTGCTGGTGATCAGCAATGAGACGGTTGATGTGGCCGATGAGGAAGTTCAGGCCCGGGGTGGTGCCCCAGTGACCGACCAGACGGTGCTTGACGTCTTCGCGGGTGAAAGGCTCCTTCATCAGCGGGTTGCTACGCAGATAGATCTGGCCGATGGAGAGGTAGTTGGCTGCACGCCAGTACTTATCCACGCCTTCGATAGCTTCCTCGGAAACCGGAGCGTTCAGCTTCTTCCAAGGGGTGCCAATAACAGGACTCGTCATGTGTACTCCTGTACTCCTGCACTGTGTTGTGCGATTGTTTATTTCCTTAGGTCATGAGCCATGCCTAAAACCTTGCGGTTACGCGGTATGCCTCATTTCCAGTCACTTGCATATATTACGAGCGCGGTTCGACTTTTTGCTGTTTTTTTGCGACTGTGTGCGTAAGTGTGTCGTTTCTGTTAAAAAATGAGAGCTTTTATCGGGAGATTTGTGAATACTTCACATGCTATCAAAAAGATTGATAAACGGCTCAATATCAACGATTTCAAGCCACATTCGCACCTTTTTCACGTTCGTTTTGCAATACTTGCATGCGGCGTGTTGAACCATGCGTAGTAAGCAATTGTGAGGTTTGTTCACTTTCTGTTCACAGCGTTTCTAATGTCTGCTAGCGTCGCCACAATAGAACAGTTAGTATTGTTGCTTCTTCATACCTCATATCAAAAGGGAGAGTGTTATGGCTGCAGGTCCTGTGCTCGTTGTTGATTTCGGAGCCCAGTACGCCCAGCTGATCGCACGTCGAGTGCGTGAAGCCAATGTTTATTCGGAGCTTGTGCCGCATTCCATGCCGGTCGATGAGATGTTGGCCAAGGATCCGCAGGCCATCATCCTTTCCGGTGGTCCGGCTTCGGTGTTCGAGCCGGGTGCGCCGCGCGTGGACAAGAAACTGTTCGAGGCCGGCGTTCCCGTGCTGGGCATCTGCTACGGCTTCCAGGCCATGGCCTATGCCTTGGGCGCGGATGTCGACAAGGCCGCCCTTGGCGAGTACGGCAAAACCGAGACCTTCATTGACGAGTCGAAAGGTCTGCTCGATGGCTCCCCCGCCGACCAGAACACGTGGATGAGCCATGGCGTGGCTGTTAAGACAGCGCCGGAAGGCTTTGAAGTGCTGGCACACACCGAAGGTGCGCCTGTTGCCGCCATGCAGGATGAATCCCGCAAGTTGTACGGCGTGCAGTGGCATCCTGAAGTCAAGCACACCCCGATGGGCCAGCAACTTATCGAGAACTTCCTGCACAAGTGCGCCGGCCTCGGCGATAACTGGAACGCGTCCAACATCATCGAGGACCAGGTCAAGAAAATCCGCGAGAAGGTCGGCGACGCCCAGGTGATTTGCGGCCTGTCCGGCGGCGTCGACTCCGCCGTCGCGGCGGCTCTGGTGCATAAGGCCATCGGCGAGCAGCTCACCTGCGTGTTCGTGGACCACGGTCTGCTGCGCAAGGGCGAGGCCGAGCAGGTCAAACATGATTTCGTCGAGGCCACCGGCATCAAGCTCATCGCCGTGGACGCCTCCGAAGACTTCCTCACCGCGTTGAAGGGCGTGAGCGAGCCGGAGAAGAAGCGCAAGATCATCGGAGAGAAGTTCATTCGCACGTTCGAAAAGGCTCAGCGTCAGGTCATCGAAGAGGCGGGCGCTTCCGGCAAGGAAGTCAAGTTCCTTGTTCAGGGCACGCTGTATCCGGACGTCGTAGAGTCCGGCGGCGGCGATGGCGCGGCCAACATCAAGTCGCACCACAATGTGGGCGGCCTGCCGAAGGACATCAAATTCCAGCTCATCGAGCCGCTGCGCACCCTGTTCAAGGATGAGGTGCGCGCCATTGGCACCGAACTCGGTCTGCCGGATGAGATTGTCTGGCGTCAGCCATTCCCGGGTCCGGGTCTCGGCATCCGCATCATCGGCGAAATCACCAAGGAACGTCTTGACTTGCTGCGCGAAGCTGATGCCATCGCACGTGAGGAGCTTTCCAAGGCCGGCCTCGACCGCGACATCTGGCAGTGCCCGGTCGTGCTGCTTGCCGACGTGCATTCCGTGGGCGTGCAGGGTGACGAACGCACCTACGGCTCGCCGATCGTGTTGCGTCCGGTGTCGTCCGAAGACGCCATGACCGCCGACTGGTCGCGTATCCCGTACGACGTGCTCGCCACCATCTCGACGCGTATTACCAACGAATGCCGTCAGATCAACCGCGTGGTGCTTGACTGCACTTCCAAGCCGCCGGCAACCATCGAATGGGAGTGAACCACAGGCTTGACGCATAACGGAAGGGGTTTCCACAAACTATTCTTGTGGAAACCCCTTCCGTTATGTTACGGAAACAAGTCCGCTCTCGTCAGACGGACCGAACGTCCCCCGACGTCACTTTTGCATATCCGTCAAACAAGCATGTCATTCCACAGATCCACGAAATTCGGTAGGGTTTTCGCCGTCGTGGCGACGTTCTTCACTTGGATGCCTTTGATGCGTAGGCCAAGCATCGCCGCGAATGTGGCCATACGATGATCGGCATAAGTCTCCATCACGGATAGTCTAAGACGATTCGCCGACACAGGGGTTATCTCCAATCCATCGGGCAGTTCGTGGGCAGCTCCCCCAACGCGCGTAATCTCGTTGGCCAAAGCCTCCAGACGGTTCGTCTCATGCCCTCGTAAATGACCGATGCCGATCATGCGGGTAGGCTTGTCCGCAAAAACCAGAATCGCTGCAAGCGACGGCGCGATCTCACCTGCCGCCGTCAGGTCGAAATCACCTAGGCCGCTGACATGGCCGTTGCCGGTCACTTCGCAGTACCGGACGTCGTCAATCACCGGGAAGCTGACCTCGGCTCCCATATGTTCCAAATATCCCGGAAGCATGCCTCCGGGTTGCGTAGTGGATTCCGGCCAATGAGGTACGCGCACGGTTCCTCCGGCGATGAGCGCTGCGCCAAGGAACGGGGCGGCATTCGACAGGTCAGGTTCGACCGTCACAGTTTCGGGCAACTGCACGGCTCCCGGCTGCACGGTCCACACGCGAGCGTGTTCGTCTGCGTTGACACGCACGCCGGAACCATGCAGATCGGCCACGGTCATGCGAATATGCGGCAAACTCGGCGTCTTCTCCCCCGTGTGATGCAGTTCCAAACCGCCTGGCACTCGAGAGCCGATGAGCAATAGTCCTGAAATGAACTGCGAGGATCCCGAAGAATCAATGCTGACCACACTCGGCTCGGCGCACTGGCTCACCGTTTGAGGTGGAGTGATTGTAAATGGCAGTCGACCTTCCTCGCCGTGGTATTCGATACATGCCCCCAACTGTTCAAGACCGTCCAACACCGGCTTCATCGGACGCGCGTACGCCTGCTCGTCACCGTCGAAAGCCACAGGACCGTCCGCGAACATGGCAAGACCGGGCACAAAACGCATCACCGTTCCCGCAAGACCGCAGAACACCTTCGTACCACCGTGGAACCGGCCGTCGGACGGCGGCACCACTGTAACCGTGGTGTCAACCTGCTCGTCGATTTCGCAGCGCACTCCCAACGCGCGCAACGCCTCCATCATCAGCTCGGTGTCACGCGAGCGCAGCAGCCCTACCAAACGCACGGGCTCCGATCCGAGAGCCGCGAGAATGAGATACCGGTTCGACAGGGATTTGCTACCCGGCACCACCACAGTGGCGTTGAGCGGTTTGCCGGCATACGGTGCCGGCCATAGGTTCTCTTGAAGTGCTTCCATGCGACCCATGGTAACCAACACCTGCGGAAAAAGACGTGTCCATCTCGTCAGCGACATGCTGGTATCCATATGGGATGCAAACTATACAACTCCTTCCCCATCTGCCTATCATTGCGTGTAGGCGTCCTTTGACGACGTCCGTTCTTTTTCACCTCAATGTGGAGAAGAGCGAGCGCATAGAATGACATCGCCACAGCAACCACAGCCATATGTGCCTGTGCCGCAACCCCAACAACCGAATGCGGCCGTGCCGCAGCCGCAGCCCTACGCATCCGCATCGCAGCAATATTATCCGCCTGCCGCTCAACAGCCTCAGCCAATGGCTCCGGTTCCCGTTCCGGCGGGAGCGGCGTTGCGTACCAAACGCGGTCTGCTCAAATTCGTGCTGCTTGGTCTCATCACTTTCGGCATCTACGACATTTGGCAGATGAGTGAGGTTGGGGAAACCTTGAACCTGATCGCCACGCGTCGCGACGGCAAGCGCACCATGCACTATTGCCTCATGTTCTTCATTGTCGGCTGGCTGACTTTCGGCATCGGCTGGCTTGTCTGGAACCATCGTCTCAGCGCTCGAATCGGCACCGAACAGGCCGCCCGGCATTTGCCGGTGACCGTGACGGCCGCGACATACTGGCTATGGAGCGTTCTCGGCACGTTGATCATCGTCGGGCCGTTGGTCTACACATACAAGATCCTGCATGCCATGAATGATCTGAGCGCCGACTACAACATGCGTGGCATCTGAGTTTCTTTTGTGCGCACAATCATTGAAGCCCGGAATTCCAAGTGGCAAAACCATTGGAACTCCGGGCTTTTTGTCGGGCTGACAGGATTTGAACCTGCGACATTCTGCTCCCAAAGCAGACGCGCTACCAAACTGCGCTACAGCCCGTTCATGCACTCCCGCACGTGGCAGATGAACACGAGTTTCCATTGTAGCGTATGGTAGGACAACGACAGGCTAGAATGGCAAATACTGGAGGGAACGCGCATGGGACGTCATCAGCAAGCCGAGGCTTCAGGCATCATTTCCTTCATGGCATGCGCCACTCTTGCATGGATCGCCATGGACCTATATCTGCAATTCGCTCCCGCCATCTGGCGTGTCACCCAACGCCTGTTCACCGTGTGTGCCGGAATCACCGCGGGATGTGGAGTCATCTCGTTCACCTTGGGGTATGCGCGCAACTCCAGGTCGATGACGTTGAAACATGGCTGGACCATTCCTATTCGCCGTATCTTCGAGATACTCGCTTTGTCCGTGGTCTACGCGTCGACCATTTTCGTCACGGCGTTCATGCTGCTTTCCATTGCCAGCAACATGATGGGGTTGCGCACGTTAAAAGGCTATCTGACTGCGCTCTGCGCCGCGATCTCGGGGGTCGTAGGCTATGTCACGTTCGTACAGGCGGAACTCATGAATGCCAAGACCATCGCATCCTTGCTGCCGTTCTTCGTGGTTTCCGGTGTCAGCATCGCAGGATTGACGTCCGATGATCCATACTGGTACAACAACAATTTCTCCCAATTGGGCGATCGAACCACTTTTGCTGCTCGTATGTTCAATTCGACATTGATGTTGGCCGGCGTCTGCATCGTCATCATCAGCTATTTCGCGATTTCGGAGCTCATCACCACGCACCGTCTGCAGATGCAGTATCTGTCTGCAAGCGATGAAAAAGAAGCTCCCAAACACTTCAAGGCGCGGATTCTTCTGCTATCGACCATGCTGACGCTCGCAGGCATCGCCTTCATCGGCATCGGCATGTTCCGTTACACGCCGCATCCGATTCTGCACAACGTATTCGCCCGCGGTCTTCCCTGCCTGATGAGCGTGCTGATGATCGCGCTGCCTTGGCTGGCCCCGCAGCTTTCAAAAGTAGTATATGTGATTTCAGACCTAGCTATCGTGATCGGGGCTCTTGCCGGGTTCCAGTGGTTGGCGGGGCGTAACACGTTGACGAACGTCGAGGCTCTTGCCGGCATGATGTTTCTGGGCTGGTTCATCATCTTTTCACGGCAGATTGCGGCCATCGAATCCGATCGTGTGCAGACGCAGCTTATTCTGGCGCAAACCAAGCGGCCAGAATCCGTCGAGGATCTTGCGGAGGTCAGCGAAACCGTTCCTGGAACCGTTTCCCGACTCTCGTCGGAAGTCTAATTCTCGTAACGGTTCACGAGCACAGTCCACAAACAATACGGCGAGGTGTCACCCGTACGGATGGCACCTCGCCTGTTCTCATGGCTATCAGAAATCGTAGTTCTTTGTGGTGGGCTTTCTATCGCTCATCAGCAACAGGAAGCTTCTCGACTGCGCCGTGATCGCGAAGCCGGCCTCATAGTTGAGTTCCGGACCCTTCGGATTATGCGTGTCGACGACCAGACGCCATTTCTTGCCATACCGCTCGTCCGGCAAGGTGAACATAATCGGCTCGTAATGCGCGTTGAAAATCAGGATGAAGTTATTGTCCACCATCTGGTTGCCATACCAGTCGGCTTCCGGAATATCGGAACCGTTCAGATAGATCATCACCGAGAACGCGTGGGTATTGGACCAATCTTCCATGTCCATGATGGAACCGGTGTGGTCCATCCATTCGACCTGCGGAATCTTATCGTCCGGGTCTCCTGGCTCGCGGCCGGTGAAGAAACGACGACGGTGGAGCACCGGGTGCTCGAGTCGCAGATGAATCAGCTTCGAAACAAACTCAAGCAGATCCTTCTGACTATCGTCAAGATCCCAATTGGTCCATGAAATGGCGTTGTCCTGGCAATAGGCATTGTTGTTGCCCTGTTGCGTGCGTGCCACCTCATCGCCGCCGCAGATCATCGGAATGCCCTGACTGCACAGCAGCGTCGCGAACATGTTGCGCATCTGCTGTTGCCGCAGGTCGTTGACGTCCTTGATGGTGGTCGGGCCTTCGACACCGCAGTTCCAGGAACGGTTGTTGCTTTCGCCATCCCTATTGCCTTCGCCGTTGGCGTCGTTATGCTTCTCGTTGTAGCTCACCAAATCGTTCATGGTGAAGCCATCATGTGCGGTGATGAAGTTCACGGAAGCCACCGGACGGCGGCCGTTCATCTGATACAGGTCGGAGCTGCCCATCAGACGGCTGGCGAATTCCGGTAGCGTCGATGGTTGCGAACGCCAGAAGTCACGCACGCAATCACGGTAGCGGCCGTTCCATTCGGACCAGCTGGACGGGAAGCCGCCCACCTGATAGCCGCCGGAACCCAAATCCCAAGGTTCGGCGATGAGCTTGACACGGGAGATGACCGGATCCTGTTCGACGATGTCGAAGAAGGCGGACAGCTTGTCGACTTCCTGGAACTGGCGGGCCAGCGTGGCCGCAAGATCGAATCGGAAACCATCGACATGCATTTCGGTGACCCAGTAGCGCAGGCTGTCCGTGATGAGCTGCAGCGCGTGCGGCGAGCGCATCAGCAGGGAGTTGCCGGTGCCGGTCGTGTCGAAGTAGTGGCGTCGGTCGTTGTCGACCAGACGGTAGTAGGCACCGTTGTCGATGCCTTTGAAGCTTAGGGTCGGGCCGAGGTTGTTGCCTTCGGCGGTGTGGTTGTACACCACGTCGAGGATCACTTCCATGCCGGCGCGATGGTATGCCTTGACCATGGATTTGAATTCGTTGACCTGCTCGCCGCGTTGTCCGGAGCTTGAGTACGCGTTATGAGGCGCGAAGAAGCCGATGGTGTTGTAGCCCCAGTAGTTGCTCAGGCCTTTTTCCTGCAGGAAGCTGTCGTTGACGAACTGGTGGATCGGCATAAGTTCGATGGCGGTGACGCCGAGCTTCCTCAGATATTCGATGACCGATGGATATGCGAGGCCCGCGTAGGTTCCACGGATGTCCGGCGGCACGTCCAGGTTGAGATTGGTCATGCCACGCACATGGGCTTCGTAGATTACCGAATCATGGTAGGAGATGTTCGGATGTTGGTCGTTGCCCCAGTCGAAATACGGATTGACCACGGCCGATTTCATGGTATGCGGCGCGGAATCCAGCGTATTCATGCTGGTTACGTCCTCAGGGCTTTTGAACCAATACGAATAGAGGCTTTCGTCACCGTCGATGTTTCCCTCGATGGCTTTTGCGTACGGGTCGAGCAGCAACTTGTTCGGGTTGCACCGCAGGCCCTTTGCTGGATCATACGGACCGTACACACGATAGCCGTACCGTTGCCCGGGTTGTATTCCCGGCAGATAATTATGCCATACGTAGGAGTTCTGCTCCGTCATTTCCACTCGGGTCTCACGGTCTTCCTCATCGAAAAGACAAAGCTCGACTTTCTGGGCCACTTGAGAGAAGAGGGCGAAATTCACGCCGGCGCCGTCGTAGCTCGCACCGAGTGGATACATCGATCCAGGTCTGATTTGCATAATTCAAGTATCGCACGTTTTGCGAGTTGAATTCGTTATTTCGTTTATTCCGGCGATTGTTTTTACAATTCGAAACCTGCAGGCCGCTATTGTTGCCGCATTCTGCGAATTTGCTCATGCAAAATGGCGATCTCCGAATTGGAGGCCGTGATGTGCGTGTCTCGTAGCTGCTTCCACGGGATCCAAGCAGATTCGACATGCTCGTCGGCGTCGAAATGCCGTTCGACGGCCTGCCAGTGGCGCAGGTGCATCACCATGATGTTGGCCAGTTCGTCGGTCATACCCTCGGATGAATAGAATTGCCCGACATGGTCGATATCGCAACTGTTTTCGTCGATTGGCTCGACGCCGGTCTCTTCGCGCAGCTCACGCAATGCGGCCGCATCGACGTCTTCCCCGTCATCGATGAGTCCTGCCGGCAGACCGTAGGCGAAGGCGTCGCAGCCGACACGGTATTCTCGTTCGACCAAGTACAAATCCTGCGCGCAGTCATGCACCAGCATGACCACACAGGGCGCGTGCCGCATCACCTGTCTGCGGATCACGGTTTGTCCGCCGTCTCGTGTCTGCAACGCGATACGCATGTCCTCCACGCCGAAAATCGCGCCTTGATACACGTGCTCTCTGCTGAGTACTGTGGCCGGTCTGGTCATGTCCACGCCATCGCTGGATTCGTTCAGCGACATATCCATGCTGGTCGTATCGGACATCGTCGTTCAGCGTTCCTGCCCGCAGGACGGCAGTACCAGATTCCAGGGATCGGTGTTCATGGAAATCCAGCGGACGGTGGGGATGTCTCCGGTCGCCTCAGATACGGCACGAGGCACATCGCCCATGGCGTATTGGAACCATATGGATTCGATGGCGCTGTGTGGCGTGTTGATGAACATCGGACGAACAGTGGCGTCGCCTCGGCCGAGTTCGATGTCCGCGGCACGCATGGACGCCTCATAGCGCGCCTGCTCGATGGCATCGGTCACCGGATGATGGCGCAGATCGCTGGTCACATACACATCGACGCCTGCGGCACGCACTTCATCGAACAGGGAATCACCCGAGCCCGGCAATACCGCCACCGTGCCGATCGTCGCGTCAAGGTCGCCGCACACCTGCACGCCAAGTTCGGTGTATGGCAGCGCGTCGGCCACACGACGGGCGAAATCACGCAATGCGATCGGCTCCTGCAACCGGCCGACACGGCCCAATCCGACCGGATGTTCGGCTTTCGGATCTTCGATGGGTACCAGCGGACGCTGTTCGATCAGGCCGAACGCGTCGGCGGCGGCCATGCCGACTCCTCGGTAGGAGGCATCGGCATTGGTGTGCCCAACCCACAGCGCGCAACCGGCGAGGTTGAGCTTCCGGACGATCTCACCACGGAATCCTAGTCCGGAGACCGCATGCACGGAACGGAAGAACAGCGGATGGTGGCAGATCAGCAGGTCGATGCCTCCGGCGATAGCCTGGTCGATCACCGCCATGGATGGGTCCGCCGCGAACGCGATGTTGCGCACGTCGTGGCGAAGGTCTCCCACGATGAGTCCCGGCTCATCCCATTGTTCCGCGTATCGCAGCGGATACAGCGTTTCAAGCACATCCACGACCTGCTTCAGCGTTGCCACAATCTTCCTTCTTTCTTTTTTAATCAGCCTTCGATTATCCGACGGGAACGAATCAGTGGGCCGCCAATTGCCAATCGGAACCGATGCCCGTCGATACGTCCAACGGAACGGCCGTGGTGACGGCATGCTCCATGGCATCCTTCACCAGCGCGGTGGCCTGCTTCTCCTCACCGGGCGCGATCTCCACCACAAGTTCATCATGAATCTGCAGTATGAGGCGACTTCCAAGGTTCGCTTCCTGCAGTGCGTCATACGCACGAATCATGGCGATTTTCATGATGTCCGCCGCCGAGCCTTGGATAGGCGCGTTCAACGCGGCGCGTTCGGCCGCGTCCCTCACGGCACGGTTCGGCGATTTGAGACCGGGAAAATACCTGCGCCTTCCGAAAATGGTTTCGGTATATCCTTTTTCGCGTGCGGACGAGACAAGCGATTCAAGGTATTCATGAACTTTGCCAAAAGTGGCGAAATACTGGTTTTTCAGCGATTCGGCTTCTTTGGGCTTGATCTTGAGCTGCTGGGCAAGTCCATACGTGCTCAGACCGTAGGCAAGTCCATAGCTCATCGCCTTGACGTGGCTACGCTGATCGGACGTGATGTCGTCAACGGGAATGCCGTAGACCAAGCTGGCCACATACTTATGGAAGTCCTTGCCGGAGCGGAAGGCCTCTATCAACGCCTCATCACCGGAAAGGTCGGCCATGATGCGCAGTTCGACCTGCGAGTAGTCGGAGCTCAGCAACGATTCGAAGCCCTCTCCCGGCACGAACGCGGATCGAATCTCACGACCTGCGGGATCCCGGTTCGGAATGTTCTGCAGGTTTGGATCGACGGAGCTCAATCGTCCGGTGGCCGCCACCGTCTGTTCGAAAGTGGTGTGGATGCGACCGTCATGACGGTTTGTGGCGTCGATCAACGTCTGCACGATCTGCTTGAGCTTGTTCTTTTCACGATGCATCAGCAACGCGTCAAGGAACTGGCATGCGCGGTCGTTATCGTACGAGCGGTCACGCAAGGTCTGCAATGCCGCGGCATTGGTGGTGTATGAACCGGACTTGGTTTTTTTCGTCGGTTTCAATCCCATGTCTTCGAACAGGATCTTCTGCAGCTGTTTGGGGCTTTGCAGGTTCACCTGCTCCCCCGCGAACTGCCACGCCGTTTCCTGTGCCTGGGCAGCGTCGGCGGCAAGTTGGTCGCGCATCTGCACCAGACGTGTCATATCCACTTGGGCGCCGACCTGTTCCATGCCATGCAGGACCTGAGAGACCGGAAGCTCAATGGATTTGAGGAGACCGAATTGTTCGCGCTTATCCAGCACACCGGCCAAATATTCGGCCAAAAGCCCCACGATTGCGGTGCGGGTGAGTATCAGCTCGTCGTTCTTGGAATCGTTTTCCTCAGGCTCGTCGAAGTCCAAGGTCCCCTGTGTCGCGGCTTCGGCTTGTGCTTCGATGTGCAGATCAAGGAAATGGGCCGCAGCCTGTTCCAGCGTGTCCGCGTGGAAATCCGGGTGGGCAAGATATCCGGCGAGCTTGGTGTCGAACAATGGTTCCGGAAGTTCCACGCCGATGCTGCCCAGCAGATGCGCATGCTCTTTGTAACCGTGCACGACCATGGAATGGTGATAGCGGTCGAACAGCCTTTGCAGGCATTGCACCATATCCGGACTGAATACGTCGATGCGAATGGCTTCGCCGTGCACGGCGATCATCAATGCCGAAAGAGAGGCTTCTCCGGGTTTGCTCGTGCCTTCGGCGTAAAGCGTCCAGGACTGTTTCACCTTGTCCGTGCAGCGGGTCGAAGAATCGATTTCGAAGCCGAATTCCGGAATGTCGTTGGAGGAGCGTTCATGGCGTTCGTGCAGATGTTCCTGCACCACGGGGAAATGGTTTTGGACCCATGTCTCCGCCACATGCGGATCGTTGACGTCTTCGACATGTGGCAGCCCGAGCTTGCTGGATTCGTGCACGTCCCCGGATGGTTTGTCCGCATTGAACGTTTTGAGCACGCGATTCTTGGTCCGAACACCGAATTCGAGCTTGGTGAATAGATCGTCGAGTTGACCAGCGTCGACTTGTCCAAATGTCAGGTCGGATACCGACACGCCAAGATCAAGGTCACGAACCAAAGCGTTCACGGAACGGTTCAGTTTGACCTGTTCGATGTTTTCGCGCAGGGCTTCGCCTTTTTTGCCGCTGATCTCGTCGGCGTGTTCGATGATCTGCTCAAGTCCGCCGTACTGGTTGATCCATTTGGCCGCGAATCCGTCGCCGACTCCGGGAACGCCGGGGATGTTGTCAGCGGTTTCTCCGCGCAAGGCGGCCAGATCCGGGTATTGCGCGGGAGAGACATGATATTTCTCCTGCACGGCATCCGGGGTCATATGTTTGAGGTCTTTGAAATGGTGGCCGGGATACAGCACGGTGATGTTGTCGTTGATCAGCTGGAAAGCATCACGGTCGCCGGACAGCACCAATGTGCGGTAGCCTGCCTGGTCGCCCATGCTGGCGAGCGTGCCGATCACATCGTCACCTTCGTAACCGGGTTTTTCGATGTATGTGACGCCCAAGGCCGTCAGCATCTGCTGGATTAATGGCAGCTGGCTGAGCAGTTCCTCGGGGGCCGCGTCGCGAGTTCCTTTGTACTGCGGCAGCATCTGGTTGCGGAACGTGCCGCCCTTCACATCGAATGCGACGGCAAGATGGTCTGGATGTTCGGCATCGATCACCTGCGAAAGCATGGTGGCGAATCCCCAGACCGCGTTGGTGGCCTGACCTGATGATGTACTGAAATTCTCTACGGGTAAGGCAAAAAAAGCGCGGAACGCCAAAGAATGGCCGTCAACGACCAATAGCGTTCCGCGTGAAGTGCCTTCCACAGTTGGTGTGTTAGCGCTCATCCTCTGCTTCCGACTTCTGTTCGCCATACTTGGCGATGATGGCCATGGCCAGACGCTTCTTCGGAATGCGCTGGTCCATGGAGGTTTTCTGAATCCAACGGAAAGCGCCCTGTTCGGAGAAGTCCGCCTTGTCCATCAGCAGGCCCTTGGCGCGGTCGACGAGCTTGCGCTCCTCCAGCGTTTCTTCGGCCTTCTTCAGCTGCTCTTCGGCCTTCTTCAGCCGTTCCTCGGTTTCCTGCAGTTTGGACTCGCTACGTTCGACATTGTCAAGCAGATCGTTGATTTCGGCGAAACGGCCCATGGCGACTTCCAAAGCCGGCAGCAGCTTGGATTCCTCATACGGCTTGGTGACATACGCCATGGCGCCAGCGCCCGTGGCCTTTTTGACCAAATCAGACTGGGAGAATGCCGTCAACATGACGACCGGAGCGATGTTCTCATCACAGATGATGCCAGCGGCCTCGATGCCATCCATGCGAGGCATCTTGACATCCATGCACACCACGCTCGGGCGGAACTTACGAGTCAGTTCAACGGCTTCCTCACCGTTGGCGGCCTCTCCGACGACCTCATAGCCGTTATCCTCAAGCATGGCGACCAAATCCATGCGGTTCACGGATTCGTCTTCGGCAACGACGACGGTGCGCTTGTGCGCCTCGTTATTATTGGCAGAATCCGGCTCGGGAGCCGCAGCAGCTTGGAGCTCCTCATCAGTGAGTACTTCGTCCGGTTCCGTGGTCTTCTCTGCAGCCATGTCGGTCTCTTTCCACTGTCACACCCAAAGCCGGCCTAACATGCCCCAACCCGGGCCTGGATTGATATTGATTTCTTACGTGCCCTCGGTGGGACTCGAACCCACACTGCGCAGATTTTGAGGCTGCTTCCTCTACCAATTGGGATACGAGGGCTTGCACGCAACTCTGGAAGAATACCACATGATTGCGATTTGCGCCAAATCTCGGCGTTGTCATCATTCGGAGACATCGCGTAAAAACAATAATCCTCCCATCGGGAACCAATGGGAGGATTATGGAATCAGCGTTTAACGCGACGATTCAAATCTCAGTCGCAGGCACCAACGGTGTGGACGTAGATGGAATCGGTGCGACCCGGCTGGTGTTCGCCCTGGGCGGAGCTCAGCACGACGATCTTGTCGCCATCGGAGACCTTGCCGGCGTCCTTGAGGACCTTGTCGGTGAAAACCATGAGGTCCTTGCGGGACTTGTCATGGTAATCCTCGTCGACCAGGAAGGACTCGGTGCCCCAAGACAGGGCCAGCCAGTGGAAGGTGTGCTCATTGTTGGTGATGCCGTAGATCGGGGTGGCCGGACGTTCACGGGACACGCGGTGCACGGTGGAACCGGTCTGGGTGTAGGCGACGATGGCCTTGGCGTTGAGCTTGTCGGCCAGGTCGACGGCGGCGGAAGAGACGGCACCGGTGGAGGACATATCCAGGTTCTTCAGCTCCGGGATGCGGTCGAAACCATGCTCGGTGGCGAAGGTGGAGATGCGGCTCATGGTGTTCACGGTGACTGCCGGGTACTTGCCGACGGCGGTCTCGTTGGAGGTCATGGTGGCGTCGGCACCGTCGAGGACGGCGTTGGCGCAGTCGGATGCCTCTGCACGGGTCGGGACCGGGGAGCTGACCATGGAGCCGAGGACTTCGGTGGCCACGATGACCGGCTTGGCGTACTGACGAGCCAGCTCGATGCAGCGCTTGGTGGCCAGCGGGACCTCTTCCAGCGGGCACTCGACGGCCATATCGCCACGTGCGACCATGATGCCGTCGAACGCCTTGACGATCTCCTCGAGGTTCTCGAGGGCCTGCGGCTTCTCGATCTTGGCGACGACCGGGATACGGCGGCCTTCCTCGTCCATGATCTCATGGGCGCGATCGATGTCGGTGGCGAAGCGCACGAAGGACATGGCAATGATGTCGGCGCCTGTGCGGATGGCCCAGCGCAGATCCTCTTCGTCCTTCTCGGTCAGAGCCGGCAGAGACACGGCGACACCCGGAAGGTTGATGCCCTTGTGGCTGGAGACCGGTCCGGCAACGACAACCTTGGTGTACACGTTGTTGCCTTCGACCTTGGTGACCTCGAGGCGGACCTTGCCGTCGTCGATGAGGATCGGATCGCCTGCATGGCAGTCGCCCGGGAGACCCTTGAAGGTGGTGGAGGTGATGTGCTCGTCGCCTTCGATGTCATCAGTGGTGATGACGAACTCCTGGCCTTCGGTCAGCTGGACCTTGTCCTCGCCGTCGGCGTTCTTCTTGAACCAACCGCAGCGGATCTTCGGACCCTGCAGGTCAACCAGGGCTGCGACGTTGCGGCCAGTGGCCTTGGCGGCGGCACGGAGGTTGTTGTAGACCTTGAGGTGGTCTTCCGGAGTGCCGTGGGAGCGGTTCAGACGAGCGACGTCCATACCTGCTTCGACAAGGCTGGTGATGCCTTCCAGGGACTCGGTGGCGGGACCGATAGTATCTACGATCTTGGCTTTACGCATGAATGCCTGCCTATTCTTGTTGATATTGATTTTGGATCTGACGACCCTGTTTCCAATGGCATAGCTTACTAGCAAAAAGCGCCCACTTCCACCTCGAAACAAGGTGTGTTGTGAGCGCTCACAATTTCGTAGGAGAATAGAAAAGCTCTATTCTCCCAACGTTTGCCGGACTGTCACTTTTCGTTCGCTTTCATGGTGCGCATCTTAATAACACTTGCCAAAGCCGCACCACCAATCGCAAGGACGATAACGACAAGCGATAGCCATGTGGGAACTTCCGGCACACAGGAAATCGGCCGCCCGCCATTGAGGAACGGCAACGAATTGCCATGCAATGCCTCCATGATGAGCTTGACGCCGATGAAGCCGAGCACCACGGACAAACCCAACGGCAGGTAGACAAGTTTGTCGAGCAGCTCGCCGAGCAGGAAGTACAGCTGCTGCAGACCGAGCAATGCGAACACGTTGGACGTGAACACGATGAACGGATCTTTGGTCAGACCGAAAATGGCGGTGCGCATGCCCAGCGCACGGCTGGTGAGACGGATGGCGGTGCGGTCGAAAGCGGCGCATTCGAACATCACGTCGGTGGTGCCGATGGTCAGGAACACGATGAGCATCGGGGTCCAATGCTTCACACCGTTCTTGATAGTACGCAGCTTTTCGCCGTCGTATTCATCGGTGATCTTGATGACCTTGCGCAGTGCGTGAATCAACGCGTTCTCATGGTATTCCTCGTCCTCGTCTCCCCCGGTGACGAGTTTGATGGCCGTGACGATGAGGAACGCGCCGAATAGGAAGAACACCCAAGTGAAGCGCGAAATGATGGCAGCGCCCACCAAAATGAACATGCCTCGCAGTACGAGCGCGACGGTGATGCCGACTGACAGCACGAATTTCTGTAGTTCCTTCGGCACCGCGAAATTCGACATGATAATGACAAACACGAACAGGTTGTCTATGCTCAGCGAATATTCGGTCAGCCAACCTGAGTAGAACTCGATGGCAGGCTTCGAGCCGGCGAAGAACCACATGAGTCCGCCGAAGATCAACGCCATGACCACGAAGAACGCGATATGCTGCACGCATTCCTTGGTGGAGGGCACATGCGGCTTACGTCCGATGATGAACAGGTCCACCACGAAGAAGACGGCAAGCACCGCAAACGTGGCGATTTCAAAAACAAGTGGTGTTTCAGCCATAATCCACTATGGTACGGATGCCGTATGACCGGTCGAGAACTATTTGCTCGCCTCCGTCATCTGCCGAAGTTCCTTTTTCAGGTCACGGATCTCGTCACGCAGACGAGCCGCAAGCTCGAATTGCAGTTGTTCTGCGGCGGTATGCATCTGCTCGGACAGTTGTCGAATGAGATCAGCTAGATCCTGTGCGGGCAATCCGGCCTTGAGAATCTCCTCGTGCCGCCTGCCGGATTCCTCCTTGCTGGTATGTGGCACGCCGAGATGCGAATTGCCGGCTTTGTCCGCGTTTCGGTATCCGGTACCGAGCAATGTCTGGGTGTCGACGTCCTCCTTGGCGAGCATGTCGTTGACATCGGAGATCTTCTTGATGAGCGGCTTCGGATCGATGCCATGTTCCTTATTGTAGGCGATCTGGATGTCACGGCGGCGGTTGGTCTCGTCGATGGCCTTGCGCATGGCTTCGGTGATGTCGTCCGCATACATGACGACGGTGCCGGACACGTTTCGCGCCGCACGGCCGATGGTCTGGATGAGCGAACGGTAGGAACGCAGGAAGCCTTCCTTATCCGCGTCGAGGATTGCGACCAATGACACTTCCGGCAGATCGAGGCCCTCTCGTAGCAGGTTGATGCCGACGATGACGTCGATCTTGCCTTCACGCAGTTCACGCAGCAGTTCGACACGACGCAAGGTGTCCACATCGGAATGCAGATATTCGACTTTGATGCCGCGTTCCAGCAGATAGTCGGTCAGATCCTCGGCCATTTTCTTAGTGAGCGTGGTGACCAGCGCACGTTCGTTCCTTGCCACGCGGTCTTTGATTTCGGCGAGCAGGTCATCGATCTGCCCTTCCACCGGCCGCACGTCGATCTGCGGATCGACTAGTCCGGTCGGACGTATGATCTGTTCGACCACGCCGTCGCTCAAACCGAGTTCGTAATCGCCGGGCGTTGCCGACAGGTACACCGTCTGACCGACGCGTTCCTGGAACTCCGGCCATTTGAGCGGTCGATTGTCCATTGCCGACGGCAGGCGGAAACCGTGTTCGACCAGCGTGCGTTTGCGGCTCGCGTCGCCTTCGTACATGGCACCGATCTGCGGCACGGTGACATGTGATTCGTCGATGACGAGCAGGAAATCATCGGGGAAAAAGTCAAGCAGCGTGTGCGGAGGCGTGCCCGGCGCGCGTCCGTCGAAATGCCGCGAATAGTTCTCCACGCCGGAGCATGTGCCGACCTGCGAGAGCATTTCCAGATCGTATGTGGTGCGCATGGTGAGACGCTGCGCTTCAAGTTCCTTGCCTTGCTTATGCAATTCGGCGGTACGCTCGTCAAGTTCCTGTTGGATGGTTTTGAGCGCCCGTTCCATACGTTCCGGTCCGGCAACGTAATGCGAGGCCGGGAAGATGTGCACCTGAGATTCGTGCGCGATCACGTCGCCGGTCAGCGGATGCAGCGTGGAGATGCGGTCGATTTCGTCACCGAAGAATTCGATGCGGATGGCCAGTTCCTCGTATACGGGGATGATCTCAACGGTGTCGCCGCGCACGCGGAATGTGCCTCGCGTGAAGGCGATGTCGTTGCGCTTGTATTGCATGTCCACGAATTTGCGCAGTAAATCGTCACGGTCGATCTGCTGGCCTTCCTGGAGGAACAGCATACGGCCAGCGTATTCTTCCGGCGTTCCCAAACCGTAGATGCAGGAGACGGTGGCCACGACCACGCAATCGCGACGGGTCAGAAGGTTCGCGGTGGCGGCGTGGCGCAATCGCTCCACATCGTCGTTGATGTTGGAATCCTTCTCGATGTAGGTGTCGGTCTGGGGAATGTACGCTTCCGGCTGGTAGTAGTCGTAGTAGGAAACGAAGTAGCTCACCGCATTGTCCGGCATGAGTTCGCGGAATTCGGCGCACAACTGCGCGGCGAGCGTCTTGTTCGGCTCGATGATAAGCGTCGGTCGCTGCAGACGTTCGATCAGCCACGCTGTAGTGGCGGTTTTGCCGGTGCCGGTGGCGCCCATGAGCACCACGTCGTTCTCGCCATTCTCGATGCGCGTGGCCAGCTCCTCGATGGCCTTCGGCTGGTCGCCTGAAGGCTTATATGGAGATTTGACCACAAACGGCTTGTTCACTCGTTCAATGTTGAATCCCATGGTTCCGTCTCGCTTCCTTACGCCACTGTTCCATCAGCCTATCAACACAGTCGAACATGTGTTCTACATCCTGGGATGAGTCAATCACCGCATCGGCTATGGATTCTCGTGCCGCACGCGTGGGCTGATGCGCGATACGCGCCTTCGCCTGTGCCCCGCTCATGCCACGGGTGCGCATCATACGTTCCACACGCGTCTGTTCCGGTGCTTCGACTGTTACGATATGGTCGAAACGCATGGGTATGTCATCGATTACTTCCGCCAAAAGCGGAATATCGTGTACAACCACGGCATCCGGATTCTTTTCGACCGCCTGCCGTTCCTCCGACAATGCAAGATCGTAGATCAACGGATGTTCGATATCGTCAAGGATTCTACGTTCGGATTCGGCATTCGGATCGGAGAAGACGTGTTCGGACATCCATCGCCGATTAAGACCACCTTGCGCGTTCATCGCATCCGGCCCGAAATGTTCCACGATTCGTTGCAGGCCCACGCTTCCGGGTTCCACGACTTTTCGGGCGAGCACATCATAATCGACAAGCGTCGCGCCCAGTTCACACAGATGCGTAGCGACCGTGCTTTTGCCGGCGGCGATGCCTCCGGTCAACCCAATTCGAATCATCACAACCGCCATTGTAATGTTTGACGGACTCGCAACATACGCAAATGGCCCCACACCATCAGGTGCGGGGCCATTTATCAGCGGTTTACGCGAATCAGATTATTTTGATTCGTCGAAACTCACTTGCCGAGCAGCTGGTCGCGCAGAGCGGCGAGCTGGTCGGAATCGGCGAGGGTGCCGTTGGAGGTGTTGTCGGAGGAGTAGTTGGACACCTCTTCGACCTTCTCTTCCTTCGGAGCCTGGCCGTCTTCGGCTGCGGAAGCCTCGGCGTTCTCGAGTTCCTTGGCAACGAATTCCTTGTGCTGCTCCCACAGATCGTGAGCGGTGGCGTACTGGGACTCCCACTCCTCACGCTGCTTCTCGTAACCAGCGATCCACTCGTTGGTTGCCGGGTCGAAGCCTTCCGGATACTTGTAGTTGCCCTGCTCGTCGTACTCTGCCGGCATGCCGTACAGAGCCGGATCGAAGTCCTCGGAAGCCGGATCAACGGAGTCGTTGGCCTGCTTGAGGGACAGGGAGATGCGGCGACGGTCGAGATCGACGTCAATCACCTTGACGAAGACTTCCTCGCCCGGCTTGACGACGGTCTCCGGGTTCTCCACGTGGCGGTTGGCCAGCTCGGAGATATGCACGAGGCCTTCGATGCCGTCTTCGACGGAGATGAAGACACCGAACTGAACGATCTTGGTGACCTTGCCCTTGACGATCTGGCCAGGAACGTGGGTGCGGGCGAAGCGCTGCCACGGATCTTCCTGGGTGGCCTTGAGGGACAGGGAGATGCGCTCACGATCGAGATCAACGTCAAGCACCTCGACGGTGACCTTGTCTCCGACCTTGACGACCTCGGACGGGTGATCGATGTGCTTCCAAGACAGCTCGGAAACGTGGATCAGGCCGTCAACACCGCCCAGATCGACGAACGCGCCGAAGTTGACGATGGAGGACACGACGCCTTCACGGATCTGGCCCTTCTTAAGCTGGGACAGGAAGGTCTCGCGCACTTCGGACTGGGTCTCCTCGAGGTACTGGCGACGGGAGAGGACCACGTTGTTGCGGTTCTTGTCGAGCTCGAGGATCTTGGCCTTGATCTTCTGGCCGATGTACGGGGACAGATCGCGGACACGACGCATCTCGACGAGAGATGCCGGCAGGAAGCCACGCAGACCGATGTCGACGATGAGGCCACCCTTGACAGCTTCGATGACAGTGCCTTCGACAACGCCATCGGCTTCCTTGATCTTCTCGATGTCGCCCCAAGCGCGCTCGTACTGTGCACGCTTCTTGGACAGAATCAGACGGCCTTCCTTGTCTTCCTTGGTGACGACAAGGGCCTCAATGGTGTCGCCGACCTCGACGACTTCGTCAGGATCAACGTCCTTCTTGATGGAAAGCTCGCGGGAGGGGATGACGCCCTCGGTCTTGTAGCCGATGTCGAGCAGGACCTCGTCATGATCGACCTTGACGACGGTACCTTCGACCAGATCACCATCATCGAAGTTCTTGATGGTGGAATCGACTGCCTTGATGAAGTCCTCTTCGGTGCCGATGTCGTTGATGGCGACCTTGGCGACTTCGTTATTGTTCTCTGCCATTAATGTGGTTTCTTACAAAATAGTGGATGGATAAAATCGTTCTTCAGTTATACGTGTGCGCAAATACACACAAGGCGAAAGTCTACAAGAAGCCATGCACAAAAATCGGGCGTGTCGCATGTCACGACACGCCCGAAAGCACTATCGCGAAACTCACAACTGACGTTCGGCCATCTCCACGACATTCTGCAGCAGCATGGCACGCGTCATCGGCCCTACGCCTCCAGGATTCGGCGTGTATGCCAAAGCCTTCTCGTAACAGGCTTTATCGACATCACCCTTGACCTTGTATCGGCCGGATTCCTCGTCGAACACGCGGGATACTCCGACGTCGACGAGAATCGACCCTTCCTTGATGTCTTCCGGTTTGACGAAACCAGCCACTCCCATGGCTGCGACGATCACATCGGCCCGTCGCATGTGGTCACGCACATCCTTGGTTCCCGTATGGCACAGCGTGACAGTGGCGTTGACCGCCTTACGAGTCAACAACAGACCAATGGTACGGCCGATGGTGATGCCACGGCCCAGCACGCACACCTCCTTGCCATCCAAATCGATGTCGTAGGCGCGCAACAGCTCGATCACGCCGCGAGGCGTGCATGGCAACGGCGTGGCGATGTCTCCTCGGGCATGCAGCACAAGTTCGCCGAGATTACACGGATGCATCCCGTCGGCGTCCTTCTTGGGATCGATCAGATCGATGATGGCGTTCTCGTCGATTCCCCTTGGCAAGGGCAGCTGCACGATATATCCGGTACAGGCGGGATCCGCATTGAGCTGGCGGACCGCATCGGCGACCTGATCGAACGTCGCATTCTCAGGCAGCTCGCGCTTGATGGAATTCACGCCGATTTCGGCGCAATCGGCATGTTTGCCGGCGACATATTTCACGGAGCCGGGGTCTGATCCGACCAAAATGGTACCCAATCCAGGTTGGATTCCCCTCGCCTTCAGCAGTTCCACGCGTTTGGCGAGGTCCGCCTTGGTCCGTGCCGCCACCTTTTTGCCATCAATCCTTGTTCCCATGTGGTCCACTTCCTCGCTAAGTCGCTTGTCGTATTGGCATTTGCAAGTATCGTAGGCTATCTTGGTTTCAGTCGTAAGTCGCGCATGTGCTATATGAGATGGACGCGACCGAAACGACGGACGACCCAAGAGGAAGGCAATCGACATGCGCTCTCACCAGCGTCCATTTTTCCGCATCCTTGCCGCGGGAATCACATTGTGCACGGTGCTGGGCACCGCTTCCTGCTTTGGCGCTTCTTCGGAACCCGATCAACCAACGGCACCCGACGCACCAAAGGAGCAGACCACCCCGATCAACGTGGTGGCGTCGGTCAACCAGTGGGGGGCTTTGGCGGAGCAGATCGGCGGCGTGCACGTCAAAGTCACCTCGATTCTGTCCTCCACAACAGAGGACGCCCACACGTTCGAACCGAAGACCACTGCTGTCGACACCCTGCAGAAAGCACAGGTCGTCGTGTCCAACGGAGCGGGATACGACTCCTGGGCCACAAAAAACCTGGAAAGAGACACCGTTTCCGTTTCGGCCGCGCAAATGGTCGGAGCCGTTGAGGGAGACAATCCCCATCTCTGGTTCTCCAGCGACGCACGCAACGCCATGGCGAAGGAGCTTGCCGACACCTACAGCCGCATCATGCCCAAGCAAAGGAAATATTTCACAAACAAACTCAAGGCGTGGAACAGACGCGAGACGGTAATCGAGAGAAGCATGAAAGAGTTCTCCGATACACATAGGAACGTCTCCTACGCAGCCACCGAGCCGGTCGCATATTATCTGCTCAGCGACATGGGCCTATCCGATAAGACTCCCGAAAGCTACACGCAGTCCATCTCGGAAGGCTCGCAACCCTCGTCCAAGGAACTCCAGGACTTCCAGAAGATTCTGGAGGGGCATCAAGTGGATATGCTGATCAACAATGTTCAGAAGGCGGAGGATGCCACAAATATTCTGACCGGCACCGCACACAAATCCGATGTGCCGGTCATCGACGTCACGGAACAGATGCCGGCCGACAGCAAAAGCCTGATTTCATGGATCGCGCAGCTCATCAAGCAAATGAATGAGGCGGTTCCCTCCAAAGATGATGCGACATCATCAGATTCGGACGTCTCTCCCTCTGAATCGAATGGCGAGCAGCCGTCGAGCGACAATCCCGACTCCGATTCCGACGCCGCAACGCCGGACAACACAGGGCAGACGGATCCTGGTAAATAAAGCCACGGTCATCCTCCCTCCCCCGATTCGCCGATGTCGAGCAATTCCCCGACATCGGCGAATTCTTTTTCCCAGCAACAGTTACGATCCAGGCGGATTCATCATGAGACTTTTCATCGTCCATGCATGCTTCTTATTGAGAATGATTGTCAACACCGTTTGTGAGAATACTATCGTTGACTTATCAAGGGAGCGAGCCATGCACGACAAGGCATCATTCTGTATCGAATTCGACGACGCAGGGGTCTCACGCGGCGGACACATCATCTGGCAGCATGGCACCTTCCGTATCCCGCAAGGCTCGGTGACAGCCATCGTCGGCACCAACGGAGCCGGGAAAACCACCATGATGAAGGCCGAACTCGGATTGATTCCCATCGCCCACGGCGACATAACCGTGCTCGGCAAGCCGGCCGGCGCCATGAATCACCGTATAGGGTATGTGCCGCAGAGCTACGCATCCGACATCGAATCGAACATCACCGCCGAACAGTCGGTGCTGCTTGGCCTGACCGGGGCAAGGTTCGGCATTCATCCCATCACCCGCCTGCAAAAAGACAAAGTACGCAATGCGCTGGAATTCGTCGGCATGCAGGACAAGGCGAGATACCGGCTGTCGGAACTCTCAGGAGGCCTGCGGCAACGCGTCGCCATCGCCCAAGCGCTGGTGTCGGACCCCCAACTACTCATGTTGGATGAACCGCTCGCCAATCTTGATCTGGCCAGCCAACGCGCCACAGTGCACGTGCTCGCCAAACTCAACCGAGAACTCGGCATGTCCATTCAAGTAGTAGCGCACGATTTGAACATGCTTCTGCCGATTCTCACCGGAGCCGTATATCTGCTCGACGGGCATCCGCATTATGCGAAGATGAACGAGGTACTGGATTCGAAGCTGCTCACCCATCTATATGGCACCACGGTGCAGGTGGTCACCACTCCCCAAGGAGATATGTTCGTCACTCCAAGCGAGGATGAGCCCGATGACATTGACGTCGACGCCCACGCGCCGGAGGAAATCGCAAGATTCCACCAACACAACCGCATTTCGCAGGAGGCATGATCATGAACGAAACCGCTTTCTCCTTCGATCCGGATTGGATGGGCACGCTGACCGCGCCATTCATGACAAACGCTTTCCTCGCCGGCCTGTGCATCGCCTTGGCTGCTGGAGTGATGGGTTACTTCACCATCGCCCGTCATTCCACGTTCGCCGCACATGCGCTGGCGCACATCGGACTGCCAGGAGCGACCGGAGCCGTGCTGTTGGGTCTGCCGGTCAGTGCCGGTCTCGGCGTGTTCGCTCTCGGCGGAGCATTGGTGATCGGCGCACTGGGCAAAAAGGCATCGCAACGCGAAATCGCCACAGGAACCGTATTGGCGTTCGCCACAGGCATGGGTCTGTTTTTCGCACGCTTGTCCAGTTCCGCCTCGCAGCAGATGCAATCGATTCTTTTCGGCTCTATCCTGACGATCACGGACGGGCAAATCGTCGGGTTTGCGGTTTTCGACGTGTTGTTGCTGGCCGTTTTGGCCGTTATCTATCGACCGCTGCTGTTCAGCTCGCTTGATGAACAGGTGGCGCAGGCAAAAGGCGTACCGGTGAATCTCATGAACATCTGCTTCATGGCCATTATGGCCGGTGTGATCACCCTCGCGGTGCCCGCCGTGGGCACATTGCTGATATTCGCTCTTGTGGTCACGCCCGCCGCGACTGCGAACATCATCTCACGGTCCCCATTCGCCGCGATGGTCGTCTCCACCGTGATCTGTTTGATCTCCATTTGGGGTGGGCTGTTGGTTTCCGCCATGTTCCCCGCTCCCCCAAGCTTCATCATCGTGACGATTTCCACACTGTTCTGGATTGTCGCCAAAATAATCGAATCGGCACGCCGCAGGTAGCGAGAATATCAACCGATCGGTTCCACCAAGGCGTTGGCGATGGCTGCGATGCCCTCGCCCGAGCCGGTGAATCCCATGCCGTCGGTAGTGGTGGCCGTCAGCGACACTTCACAGCCGATGGCATGGCTCAACGCCTGTTGCGCCTCGTCACGGCGCTTGCCGATTTTCGGACGATTGGCCACGACGACCACGCTTGCACTCACCGGCCTCATGCCATGCGCACGCAAATACGCAACCGTCGCGCGGAGCATTTCGTCGCCGTGTTTGCCGGCACCGGCGGAATCGGAACCGACTCCGAAAAGCATGCCTATATCACCCAATCCGGCTGCGGAAAGCAACGCGTCAATCAACGCATGGGCTGCGACATCACCGTCCGAATCACCTTCGATGCCGTCACCGTCCCAACGCAAACAGGCAAGCCATAACGGCTTGCCTGCATCATGGGACGCGAATCGATGGGCGTCAAATCCCTGGCCGATACGCATAGGAATTCCCTTACTTCTTCTTGGACTTCTTGTTCTCCGCCTCAACGCGCGCCAAAGTGTCCATGGCCGCCTCTTCAGGAGCTTCGGTGTGATGATCCTCGTCGCCAAGGCGCGGCGGTTCATAACCAAGGTTCACGTCAAGCAGACGCTGGGCCTCATTCTCATCAAGATGCTCCGACAACGCGATCTCGGAAGTCAGGATGCTGCGAGCCTTGGTGAGCATGCGCTTCTCACCGGCGGACAGCCCATGCTCGTCGACATCACGCTGGGCGAGATCTCGCACGACTTCGGCGATTTTGTTCACATCGCCGGTGGCGATCTTCTCGACGTTCAGCTTGTACCGGCGGGACCAGTTCATTTCCTTTTCGATGATCGGAGTACGCAGAATCTCGAAGACCTTCGCGACCTCCTTGGCGCCGACGATGTCTCGGACGCCCACTTTCTTGGCGTTCTCCACCGGAACATTGATGACCAGCCCGTCGGACGACAGCACCGACAGCTGCAGATATTCTCGGGTCACACCCTTGACCGTTCGCTCGGTGATGGCCTCCACCTTCGCTGCGCCGTGACGCGGATAGACGACCATGTCGCCGACCTTGTAACCCATGAATCCTCCGTGAAAAGCTTACACAAAACCCGAATTATTGTGCCATCAGGGTTGGACTTGCCCAAAAATCCGCCAAAAAACCAAAAAAAGACGCGACACGGGCCAATTTTCAAGCATTTCATGCTTACACTTTTCCCATGGCTACAGAATCCAAGATCAAAGAAGATAGCGTTGCCGTTCCTGTTGCACAGGGCGACCTGGATGCAGTAAGCAACGGTACGTTCTACAATCCACACGAGGTGCTCGGCGGGCATCTCGGTCCCGACGAGCATGAGGATGTCGTCACGATCCGCGTGCTTCGTCCGTTGGCGAAATCCGTGACGATCATCACCGAAAATGCCCGGACCCAGGCGGTGCATGAACACAATGGCGTTTTCATGGCACTCATTCCGGCCATCAAGACCGATGACGGCTTCGGCGTGCCCGATTATCGCATCAGCACCGAATATGAAGACGGTTCCACCGTGGTGTCCGACGACCCGTACCGTTATCTGCCCACCATCGGCGATTTGGACATGTACCTGTTTGGCGAGGGACGCCATGAGCGCCTTTGGGAGGCTTTGGGAGCGCGCGTGCTGCGCTATGACGATCCGTTGGGCTCCAATGACGGCGTCAAGGGCGAACAGCTGGTGGGTACCGCATTCACCGTGTGGGCTCCGAATGCCCATGCGGTACGTGTGGTGGGAGATTTCAACGGCTGGAACGGACGCACCCACGCCATGCGTGAACTGGGCTCCTCTGGAGTCTGGGAGCTGTTCATTCCTGGTGTCGAAACGGGAACGATTTACAAGTACGAGATCCTCAACGCCAACAACGAATGGGTCATGAAGGCCGATCCGATGGAGCGTTCACATGAGATTCCGCCGCGCACCGGTTCCATCGTCGTCGACTCCGTCCATGCGTGGCATGACGAGAACTGGATGGACCAGCGAGCCAAGACCGACCCGCACAACGGTCCGGTCAGCATCTACGAGGTCCATGCCTCTAGCTGGCGCAAGGATGTGAAGAACTATCGCGAACTGGCCGACAAGCTGGTCCCCTACGTCCAGAAGGAAGGTTTCACCCATGTGGAATTCATGCCGCTGGCCGAGCATCCCTTCTCCGGCTCGTGGGGTTATCAGGTAACCGGCTATTACGCGATTGATTCGCGCCTTGGCGGCCCTGACGACTTCAAGTATCTCGTCGAGAAGATGCACGAGGCCGGCATCGGCGTGATCATGGACTGGGTTCCGGCGCATTTCCCGAAGGACGCGTTCGCCCTTGGCAGATTCGATGGCACGCCTCTGTACGAGGATCCGGACCCGACCCGTGGCGAGCATCCGGATTGGGGCACCTACGTGTTCAATTTCGGACGCCGCGAAGTGCGCAACTTCCTGGTGGCCAACGCCTGCTTCTGGCTGGACGAGTACCATATCGACGCGCTGCGCGTGGACGCGGTCTCCTCGATGCTGTACTTGGATTACAGCCGCAAGCCGGGCCAGTGGCATCCGAACATCTACGGTGGACGAGAAAACCTCGAGGCCATCGACTTCCTCAAGGAAGCCACGGCGACCGCGTACAAGAACAATCCGGGCATCATGATGATCGCCGAGGAATCCACCGCGTATCCCGGCATCACCGCACCGACCGATGCCGGCGGTTTGGGCTTCGGCCTCAAGTGGAACATGGGTTGGATGCACGACACCCTGCAGTATCTGCACGAGGAGCCGATCAACCGTAAGTGGCACCACAACGAGATCACCTTCTCCATGGTGTACGCATACTCGGAGCATTATGTGCTGCCGATCAGCCACGACGAGGTCGTGTACGGCAAGGGCTCGCTGTTCGGCAAGATGCCGGGCGATGACTGGCAGCGCTATGCCGGCGTGCGCGCGCTGTTCGCCTATCAGTGGGCCCATCCGGGCAAAAAGCTCTCCTTCATGGGCAATGAGGTGGCGCAGTACAGCGAATGGGATCATGACGGTTCGGTGGATTGGGATGCTCTCAATTGGCCTGACCACCGTGGCGTACAGAAGCTCGTCGCCGACCTGAACACCCTGTACAAGGCGTCTCCCGCATTGTGGAGCCAGGACTTCGATCCTGCCGGATTCCAATGGCTGACCAGCGATGACGCCGACCATAACATGCTCAGCTTCGTGCGTATCGGCAAGGATGGCGAGCAGATGGTCGTTGTCGTGAACTTCTCGGGCGAGGCATGGGAGGATTACCAGGTTCCGCTCACCAAGGGCGGCAAGTGGACCGAAGTGCTGACCACGGACGATAAGAAGTACGGCGGTTCCGATATTCACAACGGCACCTTCAAGGCGGTCAAGGGTGAGTATCATTCCCGTGATTGGTCCGCGAAAATCACCGTTCCGGCACTGGGAGCAGTATTCTTGAAGCCGGAACTCTGAGAAAGGCGGAACGCTATGCTCAATTCATCAGCACAATCCACAGTAATTCCACGTACCGTTCTGGTGGTCGAGGATGAACCGACCTTGGCCACCGCCATCGCGCAGCGCATCACTGCGGAGGGTTGGACCGCGCGCGTGGCTTCCGACGGCGCCAGCGCCGTCCAGGCCGCTTCCACGCTCCGTCCGGATCTGGTCATCATGGATATCATGCTGCCCGTGATGGATGGTCTTGAGGCCACCAAGCGCATCGTGGCTGAACGTCCTGTGCCTGTGCTGATTCTGACGGCGCGAGACGACGAGGCCGACAAGGTCATCGGTCTTGGTGCCGGAGCCGACGATTACATGACCAAGCCGTTCTCCATGCGCGAGCTCATCGCCCGGTGCAAGGCGCTACTTCGTCGTGTGGACAGGGCGAAGGTCATCGCCAAGAACTCCGAAAACGAGAAACTGCTTGATTTCGGCTCTCTGGTCATCGATCCGGCCCAGCGTATCGTCACCGTCAATGGGGAGCAGGTGCATTTGACCCCAACGGAATTTGATTTGCTGGCCACTTTGGCCCGCAAGCCGAAGTCCGTGCTCACTCGCGAGAAGCTGCTCGAGGAAGTGTGGGATTGGGTGGATGCGTCCGGCACCCGTACTGTGGATTCGCATGTCAAGGCGCTACGTCACAAGCTGGGTTCGAAGACCATTCGAACCGTGCATGGCGTAGGCTACGCGTTCGAACCGCCGGAAGAATAGTATGATGCGCTAAGATTTGGTGGTATGCGTACCACTGATTCAAAACCAGGGCGTTCGGTCAATCCCTTGGATACCGAACGCCCTATTGGTTTGTTCTCTTCGCTCAAAATGGAATTGAGCGTGCTGATCACCATTTCCACCATCATCGCGTTCATCATGGCTTGGTTCCTGCTCAAAGTCGGATTGAGCCTGTGGATAGCCATGCCGATCACCCTTGCCGTGGCTTTGGGCATCACCTATTTCTTCTCTAGAGGACTCACCTCTCCCCTGCGCGAGATGCGAGATGCCGCGGAGGCTATGGCGGACGGCGACTACACCGTCCGGGTGCATGTCGATGCCAACAGCCGCGACGAAGTCGGACAGCTGGCTTTGTCTTTCAATGAGATGGCGGAGGAACTGCAGCATGCCGACCAGATGAGACGGGACATGGTAGCCAATGTGAGCCACGAGCTACGTACGCCTGTATCCGCGTTGCAGGCCATGGTCGAGAACATGGCCGACGGCGTTGTGGAACCGACCCCATCGAATCTGGAAAGCATTCTCAACCAAACGCACCGTTTGTCGGATCTGATCGCGTTTCTGCTTGATTTGTCCCGCATGGAAGCCGGTGCGGCGAGCCTGCAGATCGATAAATTCAATTTCGCGGATTTCATCGACGAAACCGTGGAACCGTTGGAAATCGCCGATGCCGGGCATGCCCACAATATCGAAATCCACGTGCCCGACGACATCGAAATGGAAGGCGATCAGGATCGTCTGCGCCAGTTGTTCACCAATATCATCGCCAATGCGCTCAAACACTCCGCAGACAATACCGCGGTGCTCATCGAAGCGCATGAAAACAAGGATTTCGGCACGATTGTGACGAATGTCGTCAACTTCGGCTCGCAGATTCCCCAAGAAGCGCGGTCCGATATCTTCCGTCGATTCGTCAAAGGCAAGACGGGACCAGGTACCGAATCGGGAGGAACCGGTCTTGGACTGTCAATCGCCCGATGGGCGGCGCAGTTGCATGGCGGCACGGTACGAGTGGTGGATGATCCGCGCGGCGCCGATTTCGAAATCACTTTGCCGAAATATCACATTTCCGATGACGAGTGACGATTTACGCCGTCAAAGGTCTGCCGGCCGGAGTGTGTGCCAACGCCAGCACGGTAATGACCAAAGCTCCCTGTGAAGTTAGAGCGTCAACACAACGACGCATGGTGGCTCCAGAGGTGACGATGTCATCCACCAGAATCACCGCCTTGTTTTGAAGGGTGACGCCCGGACGAACCATGACATGCCCCTTAAGGCGTTGCGCCCTCTGTTCCGTGCCCTTGGTCTCGACGGATTTGCCTTTGATTCCTTTGTTCGTCAACGCATCGCATACCTGTACGCGGAAACCTGTCCGGCACCGTAGAAACGCCGACAACCGTTTTGCCAGCGGCATCATGTGCCGTCGTCCGCGCTGACGCATGGAAGCAATCGACGACGACGCGGGAACGACCAGTATGGTATCGCAGATCTCACGAACGCCATCCATGGCGTCAATCACACCGGCGCGTTCCGCAAGCCTGCACAACGCATCCGAGAACGGACGGTCGCATTCCTCGTCTCCGTGGTCTTTCCATGCCAGAATCGACTGTCTGGCGGCACCCCGATACCATCCGCACGCGAACCATCGACCCATCTCAGCCGTTTCCAATGGTTGGGACAGTTCGCAGTCGAATGACGCAAGACAGGCATCGCACAACACGTCATCAGGCTTGTCGCATCCCGCACAGCCTCGTGGGAACAACAGATTCGCCATATGCGCGAATGAACCCGCCATCAGATTCACGCCGGCTCCGTCATCGGGACAATCTGGCAATGATCTCGCCGCATAATTTCACGGTATCCGCGGGACCGTTCACTTTGACAGCCCTTGTGCCGGCCTTCGCCGCGGGATAATCATTGCCGTCGGGTTCCATCCGGTCTCCGATGAACACGATCTGGCCGACCTCGATATCGAGAATATCCGCGAGTTCACGGACGGCGAACGACTTATCGACGCCACGCTGCGAGATATCAACACTGCTGGAGCCTCCAGGTCTTACTTCAAGATTCGGTAGTTCGGCAGCAACCGCACAGGCCAATCGGTTCTTCTTCTCGTTGGTGGGGTCCCAAGCCTCCTTGGCCTCGACGGGGGCAAGCTGCCCCAATGCGGAAAAGGTGATCTGACTGCCTCTGTCCTCGATGCGCTCGCCCCAGACATGAGTGGCCCAAATGCCTTGCTCACGAGCATTCCGTTCCAGCGATTCCTTCGCCTTGGCACGGTCCTCGTCGCTTAGATCGTGGGAGAACACTTTCCCCCACCGTTGCCCGTCCCATCGGTAGTAGCGGGTTCCGCTGGTCGGCATGAGGTGAAGTTTCGACTTGTCGGCATGGTCGGACAGCCTGTCCACCACCTGACTTTGCAGCAACGAGTATTTGCCGCCGGTGATCACCGCGACGTCAATCAATGATGTCAATGCAGAGAAGCATTCGGCCATGTCCGCTTTCATAGGTTTCTTGGACCGCGCCAACGTGTTGTCGAGGTCAAACCCAATCAGCCGCGCGCCTTCGCACAGCATGTTGACATCAACGATGTTCCAATAAGGTACGGAAATATCCGCCATGATCATTTCTCCCCTTGTCGAGCAGCCCATACCATGGTATCGCATGTTTCGAATAAGCCCTGATAAGGTAGAAACCATGCAACAGATGCCTTGGGAGACCCCGATATACCGCAACCGCCATGGACGTGGCACGCGTACGCCCATGTTTGGTACCAGACTGCCCCGGTACCGTACCAGAAGCGGTATGTTCGACGATATGCTGGTGGCGCAAATCCGCAGACTCAACGGGGCATGGCCTGAGCTCATAGCTCCGGTCCAATTCGCTGTGGAGGATGTTCCGCCATCCGATCCCGCGCCTTGGGAGGACGTTCCGCATCTTGGATCGCAGTCATTCCCCGCCGGACACGGCATTCCACCCCGTATCGTGCTGTACCGCATGCCGCTGCAATCGCATGCCCGTAACCGTATGGACCTGCAATTCGCAATCAGGGACGAGGTGGTCTCACGTCTGGCGGAAATCTACGGACGCCGTCCGGAAGAAATAGATCCTGATTGGGGCATGTGACTTTCAACGGACAACAGTCATATCCTGATTCGCCCAGACCTGCTCTCTGGCCTCCTTCAAATCGACGGCGCCGATGATGGCAAGTCCGGCGAGTTTCGCACCGGACACATCTTTCTGTCCGACACGAAGATTCCAGACCACGGCTTGGGCGGGATCCTTCAAACGGATGGCGGCGACATCGCCATCATTAATATCGGCGATGCGCACCGACGTCGAGGCCGAGGGACGGATGGCGATTTCACGCCTGTCCACTTGTTTGCCGTCCGTGTCGTAAGCCGTCATGATCGCGGTCCGATCCCCATCCGCGGTGTTGACGAAGCCTACCGTCGCGGTGGATTGGTCAGGAACCGCGATGGCGGAGATCTTCGCCGGAGCGGACGCATTGACTAGGGCGAAATCGGACTGCCCATCGGGGCCATCGTCTGAAATCTTCGCCGTGGCAGACACCGGTTCGGAAGCGGCTATGGCGATACCGGTAGCGGATTTTGGAACGTCTCCAAGATCGATGGCGGACGCGCGGTTCGCCTTCAGCTCCTGCTGATTGGTCTGCTGCGCCCCCTTGGAGTCAATCCAGGATACGGTGACATCCGTTTTGCGGGACGTATACAGGTACAGTGTCGCATGGTCTCCGCCATTCAAGCCGTAGAGGGCCAGAGATTTCGCGAAAGCGTTATTCGGAAGCGCATAATCCGATCCCTTTGGGGTCAATCCGTCCATGGAGACGGTGCGGACGATTGCGGCCACAGGAGTGTCCGTTCCAGTCACCGTGGCATACAGCGCGTCTTGGCCGGAAGCAGCTGCGGAAAGATTCAGTACCGTTTCCTTGCCTGAGGCCACGGTCAGCGTCGATCCGGTGGAGAGCGCCAGCGCGCCGGATTTGTCGGAGCCCCAGATTCTGATGGTCACCGATGTGTCCTTGGCGGAGGGATTGGCCACAACAAGCTGTTGCGTCAAGCCGGTCTTCGTACCGGAAAGCAGGAACGCCTGTTTCAGCGCCGGCACGACGCAGGAGGCTGCTGATACGCCCTTCAAATCACCGTCCGTGGCCCATGACATCACCGAGGAAACCGCGCCGGTACCGTTCGAAGCCGTCAGCAGACGCGTGTCTTGCAATCGGGAGCCGTCATCGACATTGCCGGAAGCCACAAAGATGGCATCGGACGAGTCGTCTTTTTTGTCCAGCATCGACACGGATGCCGTCATGTCGGCTCCCATCGAGGCGACGGATGAATGGAACACCGAACCGAAGGCGGCGTATCTCGCGGAAGACGCGATATTGCCGTTGGATGCCTGGTATTCGCTATCTCCATAGGCATCGGTATCGGCAATGGTCATGCGAGACGGGCAGTACGTCTGCCGCTGCCGGGGGCTGACGGTACGACCCACCGAGGAGCGTTCCACCGTGGGCGTGTCCGCATGCAGCCATGATGGCCGGTATATGAGCGTCACGGCCATCAGGACCACGATGAGCAACACCGAGATTACGGCAAGCGCAATACGCAAAGGCGTATTGGGACGAGAATGTCTGCTCATGCTTCCTCCAGACCCTGACGACGAATGCGCGGAAGCGCCACCAGGCAATACGCTACAAGAACGACGCCCATGCACCACAGCCATGAACGACGCCACACACTTGAGCCGGCCTTATCAAGCCCGCTTCGATCGATATGCTGCTTGGATAGATCCTGAACCGTCAAACGATAATACGTGCCATTATCCAGACTGACGACATTCTGCGTCCCGTCGGAGGCTCCAATGTTCGAATTGAGCTGGTTCGAGGCCTCTCGCTGCGCTTTGTCGCCGTTCTGCTTGATAACGTAAATGCCGCCGAAACCCAACTTGCCAAGCTCGTTGATGGCATCGGAATCGGCATTGGCCAGCAACTGGGCGCAATCCTGCGCAATGGTTCTGCTGGACCCGTCGGAACGTCCCGAAACCACTTCGACGCGTTGCGCGGGAGAGCTGTCAATCAAGTCGCCACGACCGGTACGCATCACACTGTAGCTGACCGATTCGGCGCTATCGGCACGCAAGGCAAGCACGCGACGTGCATCATCCTGCCCAAGGAAATCGGTCGCCACCATCGGCAGTCCAGCATCGCTGGTCTTTACCTGGCTGTGATCGCATTCGACATAGTTGAATCCCGCACAGGCCACGACGGAGACGGCCAACAGACAAACCAATACGGCACGACCCACATGCGAGGCAATCGACACTGCCTTCGAGCCACGTCCTTCGATTTCGACGGCGCCGGTCTTCTCATGCTGTCTCAGCATGACGAAACGTCGAACCGCGCCGCCCGACATCATGCAGATGCAGGCGAGCAAGCCCATCATCGCATATGTGGTTCCCGGAAGCATGGAACCGGAGACCGGACCATCCACATCGACGGCCACCGCAATCGCCGCGGACAGCAAGGCCGCCGCCAATCCCGCGAACACGGCGATCCACATCATACGGGACACGCGCAGCACGAAAGGCAACACCAATGACACCGCGGCCAGCAATACGATCAACGCCAGTATGGAAACCGCCACATACCGCCATGCGCCACCGTCGGCGCCGATGCCGAACACCCGCAGCAACAGATCGGACAGATTCGCGACGACCGGTTTGCCATCATGCGTGGAGGAGGGCAGCATGACGCTGCCGAACAGCTGACGCCATGTACCGTCGGAAGCGAAACGAACGGCATTGACCAACGTCGGCGCGCATACGAACGCCGCCGGAAGCGGAATCAGCAGCAACGCGGGCTTATGGGAGCGGACGAACAGCAGGAATCCCAGGAAGGTGAGCATCAGCGGCAGCAACAACTGCGGCTGCGCGGCGACGACCGGAATGAAACACAGCGCCGCAACCGCCGCCGCCTGGACCGACGCGTGGGGATTGACCAGATCCTCCGTCCGATACATGCCGACCGCACGGAACGAGAAGGCGAAAGCGGCCGGAAGAAACACCATGACAGTCAGCATCGTGACATCCGCGTCATCATAAAGTCCCATGGACAACGCCAACGCGAACCACGCCAACGCGACCACGCAGCGCACCGCATCCGAGCGGGTGAAGATGCCGGCCAGCGCCCAGAAGGAAAACACCATGAGCGGGGCTGCAAGGAAGAACATCAGTCCGACAGCTCCGGCAACATGTCCACCAGTGAGCACCGACGCCAGCGCAAGCACCAACAGCCATGGCGCGTTAGGCGCACTGATGCCCGTGCCTGAGGCATACGACCACGACGTGGTCGCGGTATGAAGCAACTGGGTGAAGCTCGCGCCCGTGGGCAACAGCTGTGCGGAATACATCGACGCACCCGAACATACGGAACGAAGCACGTCCCAATACAGCACGACTATCCATATGCCGGCAATCAGCGCCGCGCCGAAGGCCAATCCCCATCTACGCAGCAACCGTTTACGCAGATGGTCCTTCTCAAGAGGACTGAGCAGCACGACATCCCTCTGGTCGCGCAACGCACGGCGACGGTCGAGCCATTCCCTGACCTGCCGGTGATTCGCAGACAGCGTGGATAGCGATTTAAGCGTGACCTTGCTTTGCCTGCACAACCGCGCACGGGCTCGCCAAGCACCCCGCAGACGCAGCAGCGCACGCCACGGCATCGCCAGCTCGCAGCATGCATGATACGGCTGTTTGCGCGCCAAGCAAAGCACGGCCAATCCCAACGACTGGATGATGGACCACAGCCAAAGCAACGGCCACCATGAACGGTGCATGTCAGTGTACGCGTATTTGGCATTCGCCTCGCGTACGGCAAGATACGGATCGATGCGACCGTCCTCGTCTTCCACAGGGCGCCCGTTCTTGGAACGGATTCCTTCGAATCGGGCTCTTCTGTGGGCGATGCGAGCCTGGGGAACCACTACGACACGCCCACCGCCAAGACATATGCGGCGGCACAGGTCCGTGGATTCCGCGAAGGTGCCGAACCAGGGGTCAGCCCCTTCGAACGCACGCAACGTAGCCAACGGCACCAACGCGCCCGATAGGGAGACCGACAGCACATCCTGACGCCCGTCATATTGCTCCTGGTCAGGCTCGCCGTCGACCACCAAGGAAACGACATCATGGTGCCCGGCATACAAACCCACATTGTGCAGGTTCTTCGCCTGCCAATCCAACTGCTTGGCACCGAGCAGCGCGGCTGTCGGCGTGTTTCTCCACGCATCCAGCAACGTCTCGAAGCACCGGTCATCCGCCGGCCGCGAATCGTCATGCAAGGTCCACAACGCGCGGATGCCGGCATCAATGCCGATCTGATCCATCGCACGCGTTACAGCGTCCATGAAGGACGCCGCCTGCTTCACTCCCACCAGAATGACCCTCACCGTTTTGGCTTCCGGCACTTCCGTAAGCACATCCTGTGATGAGTGAATGACATCGAAGGTCATCTGCATGGGCTGCTCGATCTGCCCCGTGCAATCGGCGATAACGATCATTCCTGGAAGCATGCGCTGCGCAAGCACCGCTCCAACGGTAGAAGCGAGGAATCGAAGGTCATGCTGCGCGGTGATCACCGCAGCCACGGACATATCGACGTCCTGCCGATGCGTATACGGTCTGCTGTTCAGCACATCGGTCACGATTGTCTGGATATCGCTGCTGGCGTTAGAATTCATAATTTAAGTGTACGCACGGGACGCACCATGCCTTCAAGCCCGTTCCTTGTGCTCTTTTTTGTAGCGACGACGCTCACGCTCGCTCATACCGCCCCAGATACCGAAACGCTCATCATGGTCGATGGCCCATTTCAGACACTGTTCACGGACTTCACACTGGGCGCAAACCCTCTTCGCATCCCTGGTGGAACCGCCTTTTTCCGGGAAGAATGCTTCGGGATCGGTCTGCGAGCACAGCGCTTTGTGCTGCCAAGACACGTCATCATCCCGCTTGAACAAACCCCACAGTTCAGCAAGCGGATTCTCAGAAGACTCATCAGTCACGCCCCACATGAGTCCTCCCATAATTGTGTGCGCACCTTTTATGCGCATACTTTCACACCGCTTCAAATTACACACACGCAATGTAATTTTGTCAAGTTTCCCCGTGTCAATGCCTATATTTCAGAAAATCCATGCTAAAATTCAGCCCAATCTGGGGTCTACAGTCGCAGAATCGGTGAAAATCGGCCATTAACCCTATAATTGCCCATTTGGATAGTGGTAGGTTCTAAAAGCATTGCGTCAAACGCGCATCTCAATCAGGAAGGCAACACCGTGGCAACGTCATCAACCGGCAATAAGCTTCCTAACATCAATGGTCTTCAGGATGCGAAACCACGTCACAGCCTGGGATATCGCGTGCAGCATCACGTCAGGACCGCAGTCGCCGCGGCAATCGCCGCGACTCTGGTGTTCGTCGGCACTGCAGCTGCCGCTACTTGGATGGACGTCAATGGCATCATCAAGAACAATTCGGTCGGCGTGATCGGCCAGGGTTCCCTGAATACGGACGCATCCATCATCGATCCGAACTCCGGCAAGCCGATCGAGTTCGTGCTGATCGGACAGGATTCCCGTGACGGCGCGGAAAACCAAGCCATCGGAGGCAGTTTCGATGACGTCATCGGCAACCATCAGGCCGACACCGCCATGATTGTGCAGATCTCCGCCGACCGCAAGGAAATCAACCTGGTCTCCATTCCACGAGATTCCCTGGTGGACGTGCCTCAGTGCGAAACGTCGAAGGGCACGATTCCCGCACAATATAACGTCATGTTCAATTCCATCTTCGCAGGTGCCTACAAAACCGGCGGAGATCTCTCCTCGGCGGCCAGCTGCACGCTGAACGCCGTGAACAGTCTCACCGGGTTGAATATTCAGAACTTCATCGTCGTGGACTTCGCCGGCCTGGTCAAGATGATTGATTCAGTCGGCGGCGTGGACCTGTGCATTCCGCAGAACGTCAACGACCCGTACACCGGACTCAATCTCGACAAGGGCATGCACCATCTTGACGGCGTTGCGGCGACGCAGTACGCCCGGATCCGTCACGGCATAGGAGACGGATCCGACACCTCGCGTACCACACGTCAGCAGTATCTCATCAAGCAGCTGATGAGCGAGGCGCTCAGCAAGAATCTGTTCACTGATACCGCGCAGCTGTACCAGCTGGCGAAATCCGCGCTGAAATCGCTCAACATATCCCAAGGCATGGCTGATACCGCGGCTTTGGCGGGACTTGCCATGAGCCTGAAGAATTTCACCATGACCAA
>OJAM01000077.1_pt1 | contig 45362 bp, 37 predicted proteins | sample 1589071 | NCBI WGS metagenome assembly OJAM01 (sample SAMN03283243) | human gut metagenome | biome: human-associated habitat; material: feces | host: Homo sapiens | place: Peru | collected 2012
CCAGCTTCGCCACTTCGAACATCGAAGGACGCTTATTGCCCGCATTGCGTTTGCCTGCCATGCCCCGTCGCCTTTCGCACACAACTGTTGGTACGTTCGCCTATTGTACACGCAACTTCAGTTAGCGCTAACAGCCGTCATGTTCCAAGGATGCGGCACACTGCACGCAGGCTACCGCACGGCCGCCAAAGCACGCAGACGCGCCGCGAAGTTAGGCCAATCGGTGCGCATGGCAGTCAGCAGCTTGCGGTTGGGCACGTCATCGACCGGCACCCATTCGATCTCCATGCTTTCGTCGTCGTTGGCCTTGGGTTCGACGCGGTGCCCCGGCTTTTCGAAGGCGAACACCGTGGTGTACGACCATGGGCCGTGGTCCTCGCAGTACGATCCGACCACGTCGATGTCCTCCGGCGTGATGTTGGCTTCCTCGTACGATTCGCGCAGTGCGCCCTCGATCGGGCTTTCGCCATCGGCGGTGGCGCCGCCGGGAATGCCCCACGTGCCGCCTTCCGCGCTCCATACCGCGCGGTGCTGCATGACGACGTGCGTCACCTCACCGGTCGTCTCGCTGCGGCGGGCCAAGAGCACGCCGGACGCGCCGTTCGTACCCCAATGCTTGCGGCCGCAGGCGCAGTCGACCCAGCCGTCTCCCGGCTGGTGCACGTTCTCCTTGGGCGGCAGCGGCTTCGCGGCACCCGTTTTCGCATCATATTCGGCGTCCGGCGCGAGGTCGGAGCGCGTGACGTTCCACAGATCGGTCCATTCGACGCCCAATTGCGCCGCCAGACGGCGCGCCAACGGCAGGCTCAGGCCGATGATGCCGTGCGGATCGCCTTCGATCGAGTCGATGAACGCGCCGCCGAAACCTTCCAAAGTGAACGATCCGGCCACTTCCAGCGGCTCGCCGGTGGCGATGTAGCGTTCGATATCCAGGTCGGAATATTCGCAGAAGTGCAGGGTCGCTTTGCTGGCGCCGCGCACCATGCGGCCCGACGCGAAGTCGATGAGGCAATGGCCGGTCCACAGCTCGCCGGTGGCACCGCGCATGGCACGCAGCCGTTCGCGCGCTACCTCTTCGCTATGCGGCTTGCCGTAGCATTCGCCGTCCAGCAGGAACATGGAATCGCAGCCGAGAATCAGCGGGCCGGCCTTCGAACGGGTCAGGCTTGGACGGCCATCCACGAAATCGGCGATCGGCTCGGCGACGGTGGGAATGGCGATGCCGGAGAAATCTGCGCGCTGTCCGTGCGCGCGTCTGTGCCCGCCGAGGATGCGTCGCGGTCGTCTGCCGCCCGGAGCGGGAAGCCGACCACGCGCTCCCCGCGCGCGTGCGCCGCGGTATCGGCGATGTTGCGATACGCCTGGTGCACGGCCTCGGCCTTCGCCGTGGCGAGAATCATCACACGCTGTTCGACGCTCAGGTCGTTCACGGTGACGCCAAGCGCGGCCGCCTCGCGTTCGAGCGCGGCAGGCTCGTCGACGTGCGAGACACGGATGGTCGGGCAGATGCCGGCGGAGAACAGCACGTCACGGCGTGGACGGGACTGGGAGGCGAGAATCAGCGGGATGCTCATGCGCGTTCCACCTGCACACCCTTGGTGTCGACCGCGAGATGCAGCACACGCCAATGGCCGGATGCCAGCTCTTCGGCGGCGATCCGTTCGAGTTCCTCGTGGGCGTCGCCATGGTGCAGCACAAGCACGCATGGGCCAGCGCCGGACACGGTGGAGGCGAAGCCGTGGGAGCGCATCTTCTCGATCAGCGCCCAAGACGGCTCCATCAGCGAGGCGCGGTACGGCTGATGCAGGCGATCCTGCGTGGCCGCGAACAGCAGTGCGTTGGCGTTCTGACGCGAGCCGGAGGCCAGCATCGCGGGGTTCATGGCGGCCGGCAGCAGGCTCACACGGGAGACGTTGTGCACGGCGTCCTTGAACGGAATCTCAGTCGGCAACGCCTGACGGGCCTTTTCGGTGGACAGCTCGTAGTCCGGCACGAACACGGCCGCGGTCAGATCGTCCGCCACGCGGTAGTTGATGGTGTGGAAGCCGTTGTGCATCGGCTCGCCGCCCGGAATCGGCACGGATCCGACGCCTTCCGCGGTCTCCATGTCCCAGGACATGGTCAGGCCGCCGTACACGGCCGGGGCCACGTTGTCCGGATGGCCTTCGATGGCGGCGGCCAGCTCGAACACGGCGTCGCGGTTGAGGTCGTCGTCCTGCGCGAAGGCGGCCGCGGCGGCGATGCCGGCGACGATGGCCTCGGCGGAGGAGCCCATGCCTCGCGCCTGAGGGATGTTGTTGTGCGCCTGCAGGATGAATCCGACGCGTCCCAGACCGAAGGTCTGGCATGCGCGGCGGAACGTGGAGACCACCAGGTGCGTCTCGTCACGTGGCAGGGTGTCTTCGCCCTCGCCTTCGATCATCACCTGCGCCGCGGTGTTTACCGGGTCGGCGCTCAGCGTGAATTCAAGCTCGTCATGGTAATCCAAAGCCAAACCGACCGTATCGAAGCCGGAGCCAAGATTGGCGCTGGTGGCCGGAACCTTCACACGCACCTTGCGGGTAACTGGAGTCATCTCTCGTCGTCCTTCGTCACATCTTCATTACAAATCAAGCACCGTATACCGTGGCAGTGCCAGAGTCAAATTTCAGGGGGAACCGCACCCGTGCATCGTATTCGGGCCCATGACGGCGGCTTGGCATGGCTTGCATGCCAATCGCATCATGGGCCCGAATCGCATCCGATATCAGTTCAGCACGCGCAGGATCGACGGCTCTCCGCACACGCAATCCAGCTCGCACACGTCCTTGACGGTTTCGCGCAGGGTGAGCTCATCGGTCATGTGGGTGACCAGACGCAGCTGCTGCAGCTCGCCGTCATAGCCCGGATCCTTCAGCGTCGGCTTCAGATCCTGGTTCACGCCGTTGATGGACACGCCATGGTCGGCGAACTTGGCTGCGATCGCGGCGAGCACGCCCGGATTGTCGTGAATCACGAAGCGGACAGCGAACTCGGCCTTGGAAGCCTCGATCGGAGCCTTCTTCAGATCCTTGTACAGCGGGATGGACGGGCCGGTGCAGCCCTGCGCGATATGGCGGGCTTCGGTCACGACGTCTCCGACGACCGCGGAGGCGGTCGGAGCGCCGCCTGCGCCGCGGCCGTAGAACATGAGGTCGTCCGCGGCTTCGGCCTTGACGAACACGGCGTTGAAGGAACCGTGCACGGAGGCCAGCGGATGGGTGTTGGAGATCAGTGCCGGGTAGACGCGCGCGGACACGCCGGCATCGGTGTTCTCCACGACGGCGAGCAGCTTGATCACCTTGTTTTCCGCGGTGGCGGCGGCGATGTCGTCGGCGGTGATCTTGGTGATGCCCTCGACGGAGACGTCGTCGATGGTGACGGAGGTGTGGAAGCCGAGGGTGGCCATGATCGCGGCCTTGTTGGCCGCGTCGTAGCCCTCGATGTCGCCGGTCGGATCGGCTTCGGCGTAGCCCTTGGCCTGCGCGTCCTTGAGCACGTCATCGAAGTCGAGGCCCTTGGTGGTCATCTCGTCGAGGATGTAGTTGGTGGTGCCGTTGACGATGCCGAGCATGCTCGTCACCTTGTCTCCGACGAGGGATTCGCGCAGCGGCTTGAGGAACGGGATGGCGCCGCCCACGGAGGCTTCGAAGTAGATGTCGACGCCCTTGGCTTCGGCGGCCGCGTAGATCTCCGGACCATACTTGGCCAGCAGCGCCTTGTTGGCGGTGACCACGGAGGCGCCGGATTCGATGGCGGCGAGCACGAACTTGCGTGCCACGCCGGTGCCGCCGATCAGCTCGATGACGATGTCGGAATTGGTGGCCACGCTCATGGTGTCGGTGGTCACGATGGCCTTGTCGATCCACGGGAACGGATCGGTTTCCACCGGGTCGAGGCAGGCGACGCCGGTCAGCTCGATCGGTCGTCCGATACGTGCGGCAAGCTCGTCCTTCTGCTCGACCAGCAGGCGTGCGGTCTGGGAACCGACGGTACCTGCGCCCAGCAATCCAACGCGAATCGGCGCAACATCTTCCTGTGCCAAGGCATCCTCCCTTGAATGTGAAGTATTGGTGTGACCTTGCTTATTGTACGGTCTCAATATGACGTAAGGCCGCGGAATATCAAGAAAATGGACGGTTTCCGAAGCTTTCCCCGCAAGGAAGCCCGAAAACCGTCCATACCGTGAGACGCAATCGTGGACTATTCGCTGACGTCCCAGCTCAGCAAATCGTCGATCGTCTGCCGGCGGATCATGACGTGTGCGCCGGCCTCGCCGACGCCGACCACGGCGGGAATCAGCGCCTGGTTGTAGTTGCTGGCCATCGTGCGGCCGTATGCGCCGGTGACCGGCACCGCGAGGATGTCGCCACGCTTGATGTCGGCGGGCAGCCGCACCTCGTTGACGACGATATCCCCCGATTCGCAGTGCATGCCGACCACGCGGCACAGCTTGGTTTCGTCGGAACCCTTGCGATTGGCGATTTTCGCGGTGTAGTCGGAGCCGTACAGCGCGGGGCGGATGTTGTCGGACATGCCGCCATCCACGGACACGTACACACGTTCCGTCACCGGATTGCCTGACTTGTCCTTCGCCTCGCCGGAAAGCTCGACCGGCTTGACGGTGCCCACGCGGTACAGCGTGACGCCGGTGGGGGCCACCGTCCAGCGGCCTGGCTCGAAGGAGATGACGGGGGCGGGCATGCCGAGCGCGCGGTTCACGGTGCTGACCGCGTCGGCGAGCCTGCCGAGCTCCACGTCGATGTCCATGGAATCCTCGCCGTCGGTGTAGGCCACGGAATAGCCGCCGCCCAGATCGACCTCCGGCAGGGTGTACGCATCGGTGGCGTAGAAGGTCTTGCGCAGCAGCATCATGCGCTTGGCTGCCTGGATGAAAGCGTCCGCGTCATGGATGTTGGAGCCGATATGCGAGTGCACGCCGACCAGTTCGAGCACGTCCTGGCGGCGGTAGATGTCCTTGAGCACGGCGAGCGCCGGGCCGTCGGCCACCATGGTCATGGCTTCGGCGAGCCTGCGGTCGCCTTCGGAGACTTTCTCGTGGCTCAGGTCGTACGGGTATTTGACGTCGTACTGGAGCTTGCGTTCCGCGTGGGCGGAGTGGTCGGAGCCGTCGGCGGAAGACGCGTTCTCCCCCAATCGTGCGTTCGACCCTGCCGGCGTCACGTCGGTCAGGTCGTCGAGCACAGCAAGCTTGCCCGCGTCGGCTCCGGCGGGCAGCAGGGCCACGCCGAATTTCTGGTCCTCGTGCGCGGTGGACACGAATTCGTGGCCACCCGCGTGGATGCCGGACGTGACTCGCAGCATGACGCGTGCGCGCTTGCCGAGACGCTTGGCGATGGTGGCGATACGCTCCGGCTCGCCCGGCTCGTCCACGACGATCTTGTTGAAGCCCTGTTCGATGGCGAGTTCGATTTCCGCGTCGGACTTGTTGTTGCCGTGCAGCACGAGCCGGCGGCCGGGAACGCCCGCGGCGAGCGCGATGCGCATCTCGCCCATGGAGCAGGTGTCGATGAGCATGCCGGATTCGGTGACGATTCGGCAGATCTCCTTGCTCAGCAGCGCTTTGCCGGCGAAGCTGACGTGGGTGACGGTGTTGTTGAACGCGTTGGCGGCCGAATGCACGAATTTCGTGGCGCGGTCACGCACCTCATCGGTGTCGATGACGTAAAGCGGCGAGCCGAATTCGTCGAGCAGGCTTTCGGCGGTGCGGCCGTGGAAGGTGATCTCACCTTCGGCGTTCACGGCCGATCCGGCCGGCCAGATTGGACTCACAGACATGGTTTGCGTTATCTCCTGCTGGTCACATCTTGTCGGGGGCGGCGACGCCGAGCAGGTCGAGGCCTTCGGCGATGACCGTCTGCACGGCGTCGTTGAGCTTGAGTCGCGCGGCGGCGCGGGCCGGTTCCGGAGCCTTGGCGATGCGGATGGCTTCGGCTTCCTCTCCGCGGGCTTCCGGATCGGTAAGCTCCATCGGCACGACGCGCTCCACGTTGTACCACTTGTGGTACGTGGCGGCGAGATCTTCCAGATAGTGGGCCACGCGGTGCGGCGCACGCAGGTCTCCAGCTTCGCGCAGCAGGGCCGGCCACTGGGCGAGCGCGGCGAGCACTTCACCGTCGGCGGTGGTGTCGAGCAGGCTCACGTCGGCGCCTTCGTAGGTGATGCCGGCGGCGGCCGCGTTGCGGTCCACGTTGCAGGAGCGGGCGTGCGCGTACTGCACGTAGTACACCGGATTCTCGTTGGAATGCGAGGACAGCAGGTTCAGGTCGATATCCACCGGGGAGTTGTAGTCGGTGCGGGCCAGCGAATAGCGGGAGGCGTCCACGCCGATGGCGTCGGTCAGATCGTCGATGGTGACGACGTTGCCGGCGCGCTTCGACATGCGCACGGCCTTGCCGTCCTTCATGACGTTGACAAGCTGGCCGATCAGGATCTGCATGTTCTCGCCCGGCTTGTCGCCGAAGGCCTCGCACATGGCCATCATGCGGCCGATGTAGCCGTGGTGGTCGGCGCCGAGCATGTAAATCGCCACGTCGGCCGGGTTGGTCTCGCGGTGGCGCTTGTTGCGGTAGTAGGCGATGTCGGCGGCGAAGTACGCGTAGTTGCCGTCGGACTTGATGATCACGCGGTCCTTGTCGTCACCGTGCTTGGTGGACTCGAACCAGGTGGCGCCGTCCTTTTCGAAGATGTCGCCGCGGGCGCGCAGGTCGGCGATGGCCTTGTCGACCTCGCCGTCGGAGTACAGGCTGTTCTCATGGAACCACACGTCGAAGTTGACGCGGAAGTTCTTCATGGACTTCTGAATCTCGTCGAACATCATCGGTACGGCGCGCTTGCGGAATTCCTCGCGCTGCTCGGAATCGCCCTCGCCGAGCGGTTCGCCGTCCTTGTCCACGCCACCGTCGACGCGCGGCAGGTTCAGGATGTCGACGCCGTCGGCCTGGGCTTCGTCGATGACGCGCTTGGCGATCTCGTCGATGTAGGCGCCCTTGTAGCCGTCGATCGGGGTGGTCTCGCCGTGGGCCGCGGCGACGAGCGACTTGGCGAAGCGGTTGATCTGCTCGCCGTGGTCGTTGAAGTAGTATTCGCGCACCACCTTGGCGCCGTTGGCCTCAAGCACGCGGGCCATGGAATCGCCGACGGCCGCCCAGCGGGTGCCGCCGATGTGGATCGGGCCGGTCGGATTGGCGGAGACGAATTCGAGGTTCAGGGTCTCGCCGCCCAGATGGTCGTTCTTGCCGTAGTCGCTGCCGGCTTCGAGCACGGTGTCCACCACTGCGGCCGCGGATGCGGAGTCGAGCGTGATGTTGATGAAGCCGGGGCCGGCCACTTCCACGGACTTGATGCCGTCGGCATTGGTCAGTTCGGCGGCGAACAGCTCGGCGAAATCACGCGGCTTCATGCCGGCCTTCTTGGCCAGCTGCATGGCCGCGTTGGACGCCCAATCGCCATGTGCGCGGTCCTTCGGGCGCATCACGGCGAACTTGGCCTGCGACGGAATCAGATCGGCGGTCAGGGTGCCTGCCTTGCCTTCGGAGACAAGGGTGTTGGCAATGTTGAAAATCAGTTCACTAAGGGCTTCTGGACTCATTCTTCCAAGAATACCGGGCACGCTGACAGAATCAGTCTTCCTGTCCATCCTCACGATGGGGTTGCGATACGTCCTGCGGAACGCTTTGCAAGGCGTTCTGAGCATCGTCCTGCCCGCCATGCCGTTTCGCACGCCACGCCACGGACGCGTAGTAGCCCGTGTAGCACAGCGCCACGAACGGAATCATGGTCAGCAGCGTGGAGCGCTGCGACGGATCGCAAATCACCAGAACCAGCGCGCCGACGCACATCACGATCGCGGCGATCGGCACGAACGGGTAGCCAGGCGCGCGGTACTTGAGCTCGCCAACCGTATGTCCCTGCGCGAGCCATTGGTGGCGAAATCGCAAGTGGCAGACGGAGACCGACATCCACACCACCAGCGTGGCCAGGCCAGAGACGGCCACCAGCGCCAGGTACACGGTCGAAGCGGCCACCACGGAGGACAGCAGCGCCAGCAGCGAGCCGGCCATGCTGAACATCACCGCGAAAACGGGCACGCCGTGGAAGTTCGTTTTGGCGAGCTTGCGCGGAATCATACCCTCCTGCGCGAGCGACCACACCATGCGCGAGCACACGTAGAGGCCGGAATTCGCGGCGGACAGCACCGCCGTGAGCACCACGAAATTCATGATGTCGCCGGCGAACGGCATGCCGATCGACTGGAACACGAGCACGAACGGGCTCGCGTCGACGCCCGACTTGTGCCACGGGATCAGCGCCGCCATGACGGCGATCGAGCCGATGAAGAAGATCGCCAGACGCAGCACGGTGGTGTGCACGGCCTTCGGAATCGCCTTGGACGGGTCCTTCGTCTCGCCCGCCGCGACGCCGACCACTTCGGTGCCGGAGAAGGCGAACACGACCGTCAGCAGCGTGGAGAAAATCGGCAGCACGCCGTTGGGCAGCCAGCCGTCGCTGTAGAAGTTCTCGAACATGGGCGCGTGGTCATAGCCGGCGATCGGAATCGCGCCGAACATGGCCAGCAGGCCAATGATGATGAACGCGATGATGGCGAACACCTTGATGGACGCGAACCAGAATTCCGATTCGCCGTAGAGCCGCACCGACAGGATGTTGAGCAGGAACACGACCACGATGAACGCGGCCGACCAGACCCATGCGGGCGAATGCGGGAACCAGCGTTGCATCAGCAGGCCCGCGGCGGTGAATTCGGAGGCGAGCGCCACCGCCCAATTCAGCCAGTAGAGCACGGCGATGGTGAACGCGGTGCCGGGGCCGATGAAACGCTTCGCATACAGGTGGAAGCTGCCGGCGTACGGCATGGCCACAGACAGCTCGCCGAGGCTCAGCATGATGAAGTAGACGAGCAGCGAACCGATGGCGTACGCGATGATCGCGCCGAGCGGGCCCGCCTGATGGATGGTGTAGCCGGAGCTTAAAAACAGGCCTGTGCCGATCACGCCGCCGAGCGAGATCATGGTCAGGTGGCGCGTTTCCATCTTGCGTTCCAGGCCGCCCTGTTCGACGTCGGGCTTTTCTTGCGATTGCGCCATGCTTGCTTCCGGCTCCTCTTACGTTTGGTTGGGTACGGCACATAGTTTGGCTGGCCGAACAATCGCAAATACTATACGTCAGACTCACGGCAACGTGCGATGGTCGTCCATAGTTCGCGGAAGTGCGCAGAAGCCCGCGGAAGTCCGTAAAAAAGCGTCAGCCCGCATGCTGGAAAAGCGTGCGGGCCGTTTGATCGCAGGTAGCGGTAGGCAATCGCAGTAATCGCAATGCTTGCGATACCTACGAAACGTGCGAAATGCTCAGAGCGCGGCGATGGCGTCGATCTCGACGAGCGCGCCCTTCGGAATGTCGTTGCCGCCAAAGGCCACGCGGGCCGGCTTGACGGAGCCGATGAAGACCTTGGCGTATACGTCGTCGACCTCATGGAAGTCCTCGACGTTCTTCATGTAGATGGTGGCGCGGACCACATTCTCGATGCCGGAGCCGGCGGTGTCGAGGATGTGCTTGATATTCTTCAGCGCCTGCGCGGCCTGCTCGCCCGCACTCTCGCCGGCCAGTTCGCCGGTGGCCGGGTCGATGCCCAGCTGGCCGGAGACGAACACGAATCCGTTGGCCTTCACGGCCTGGCTGTAGGCGCCGAGTGCTGCCGGGGCTTCGGAGGTGGCCACTGCTTCCAGCTTTTCGCTCATACTGTTCTCCTTTGTCGTAAGGTATGTTGCCGCAAGGTATGTAAACGCGCGCCAAGTATGTGCCAATATGCCCGTACATGCGCTATTTGCGTCGCACCTGAAATCATACTTTTCCGATGGGTGGAAGCGGGAAAAACCGTTCACAGAACGATATGGCCGGAGTTGGCACCACACGGCGCAGCAGGCACGAAAACGGCGGAATCGCAAGGAAAACCGCAGAAAAATACAACAAACGAGCAACAAAAAGGCTCCAGCCGTTCGACTGGAGCCTTGCCCGGTGGGCTTGATGGGGATCGAACCCACGACCTTCTGTTCCGGAGACAGACGCTCTATCCGCTGAGCTACAAACCCATGCAACGCACTACTGTACACGGTCTGCGCCCGTTTGCGACACGATTCGGCGAAAAACGTGACGCAGACCTTGCAATCGTTGGGAAAGTCAGTACGCGCGCTCAATGCATCAGAGTGCTCGGCGCAACCAGCACGCGCTGCACGCTCAGTACATGAGGGTGGCGAGGCGACGACGTGCGCGCTTCAGACGCTCGTCGGTCGGCTCGGGGATCGTGAAGTATTCGAGCAGACGCTGGCGCACCGGCTCGATGTCGGCCTTGTGGCCCGCCGCCACGAAATCAAGCAGACGGTCGAACGCGTCCTGGATCTGCCCGCCGATCATGTCGATGTCGGCGACGGCAAGCTGCGCGTCCACATCGTCCGGCTTGTCGGCGGCAGCGGCACGCACCACGCGCACGTCCGCATTGGCGGAACGGGCCAGCAGCAGCGCCTTCGCACGTTCGCGGGCGGCGCGCGTATCGTTCGGATCGGCTTCCAAAACCTTCTCGTACGCGGCGGCGGCACCGGCGTAATCGCCCTGCTGTGCCAGCATGTACGCTTCCTGATGTTCCGGCGGCACATGATCCTGCACACTGCCGGCGGATGCGGAATTGGCCGCGTCGGAATCCGGATCGCCCGAATACGGAGCGGTGCCGGTCACGCCGGCCTGCTGTGCGGCGGCGATAAGCTTCGGCACGACCACGTCTGTGATCTGCTGCAGTTCCTCGTCGGACGGAAGGCCCTGCAGAATCGGCATCGGACGGCCGCCGATCAACGCGAACAGCGCCGGCGCGCCCTGAATCTGGAACGCCTGTGCGATGGAGGGATTGGATGCGATGTCGATGCGGGACAGCTGGATCTGGCCGTTGAGCTTGTTCACCGCGTCACCCAATGCGCGTGCCATGGCGAACAGACGGTCGTCGGTCGGCACCCACAGGAACAGCAGAATCGGGAACGTGGCGGAGGTCTGCACCATGGCCTGGAACGTGTTCTCCGTGGTGTCGATGACATATCCGCCAGCCGCCGGAGCGCCGCCCGCCTGCCCCGGCTCGGCCTTCACCTGATGCTTGAGCGCTTCCAGATCAACGGCTCCCGCCAATGAAACACCCGGATGGAACGCTTGCTGCTCTGCCATACTTGCCTCCAAAAACACGAAATCGTTGCTGGCACCAACTATAGGTGCCAACAACGATTTCCCGGTTTTCATTCCCACGGATGCGCGATAGGCGGAAAACCGCCGACGATGCGCGTCCAAGGACCCGTCGTTTTACAGCGCTTCGACCTTCACCGGCTGGCGTTCGGAACCGACCGCGGTGATTTTCTGCCCGGAATTCGCCGGCGGAACATACAGCGCGATGACGTTCACATAGCTCGTCTTCATGGTGCTGGTGGCCTTGCCATTGCCGAACAGCGCCTTTTCCGCGTCAGAGGCCGGCTGCGATTCACGGCCAGCGCCGGCGGAACGCGTCCATTCGGAGTTGATCTGCGCCACCACCAGATCGCCGCCGTCCGCGGAACGCATGACGCTGATGGCTCCATTGACCGGTTCGAAGGTCTGCTGCTGCGTGCCTTCGTTAAGCTCCATGGCCTTCTGCACCTGGGCAGTCAGATCGGCAAGCTTCGATCGCAGATCATCATCCGCGAATTTGCTGGCGTACTTGCCGTTCGCCCCGTTCTGCAGCAGGTCCGCATACGCGTCCACCGCCGCTTTCGGCGTCATGACCAGACCGGTGTCCGTAGGCGTTCCCTGCGCGCTGCCGGTTTTGGAGATTTCGAAACTCGGCATCTTCACGCCGGAGAACAGTCGCGCCACACCCCACAGCTTGTAGTTCTGGCGTGCGGAATCCTGCCTGAACACCAGCAGACGCTTGGACTGCTGGTCCTTGGTTGTGGACGTGATGGAGAACACGGACCGTGGCCAGCCGGCATCCGTGGAGATCACGGCCTGGGCCAGATCCGTGGGGATGGTGGTCTTACGGTCAAGATTGCCCGTGGCTTTCGCTACGTTCAGCTCGCTGGTGCGGATGTCCAGTTCCGGACCTTCGAGAATCGTCGGCAACGTATCAGTGTCACGGTTCTGATTGCACTGGTCGAGCGTTTTGAGAATCCTCGTGCGGACCTTTTGCTCCTGCTTGGCGCTCAAGTTCGGCGCATCCTGCCGGGTGGTGGCTTTCGGGGTCGGCAGCTGGCCTTCGCAACCGCACATGCCGACGGCCATTCCCAGCGCGAGCATGGCCGCGATAATCGCCTGACTACGCTTCCTCATCACTGGTCCTCCTCTTGGCCGTCTTCCTGCGTTTCCGTCTGAACCTCCTCTTGGGCAAGACGAGCGAAATACGCGGCAAGCTCATCCTGCGAGATCACGGAAGTCGCCTCGTCGTCAACAGACGATTCGCCCGCCGTCGATTCAAATACGGTCGATTCGGACACAGTCGGCTGGCTTTCCGCAATCGTGTTCTGCTGGTCGGCGACCAGGTTACGTGCCACAGGATCGACGATGACGGGCTGTTGCGTTTCCTCGAACGACGACGTACGACCGCCGGTGCGATGTTCCGCATGGCGACGCCTGCCGTGACGCGACCTGCTCCGTGCCCTGTTGCTGGCGGCGGTTTCGGCGTTCTTCACCCAAGCCGAAACCTCGTTCTCATCGCCTTCGTTGACGCCAACGCCTTCGACCATGGCGAAAGCGCGCTTGTTGCGGCGCTTATGCGGCGGCATGGCGAATACGGAAGCGGAAAGCACGGCGAGAATCGCCAGCAGTCCGCCGGCAAGATACAACGGCATGGCGAAATTCGGCAGGTTACGACGGTCCCAATTCAGAGTGACCGTATCTCCCTTGCGGTTGCCGAAATCAATCAACGCCACAACATCCTCGGCGTTATTGCTGTTCGATCCTTTGACCTGCATATCAACGGCACCGTCATTGCACTTGATGGTGCGCCACATGTCGGAGTCCTTGAAAGCCACCTGGTTCTGGGAATTGTCCGCGGTTCCCTGCGCGGAGACCTTCATGGTGGAAAGCGTCGTCCAATCGGACAGACCGGAGACGCGCATGTACTTGCTTCCCGCAATCCATCCGGCAACATCGCGCGCGGAACCTATGGCGATGCACACATTGGATTTCTTGTCACGGGATTTGGCCGAAATATTGACGCGGCCGTCTACCAGCTGCAGCACGTTCGGATCGGTGACCACGTATTCCGAACCGTTCACCGGAGCGGCGGCGGTGATCTCATTGTCCGGTTTCCAGACGGTTGAATTCAACACGCCAAACACGACGCATGCGATGGCAAGCAAGCCGAAAATAGGCGTGACGATGCCACGCATGATCTTCGCATGCCGGGTAGGGCCCGTCTCGATCTGCGGCTTCTCTTGTTCTTCCTGCAATACAGTCATAGCTTTTCCATTCTACAGTGTCCGTTTGCACAAGCCTGAAAAAAACATGAAAATCATGCTTTGCCGCTATGGTTGGCCCTATGCGTAAATCACTTCTTTCCAAGGCCGTCACGGCAGTCTGCGCAACGATCATGTGCCTGGGCGTCACTGCGTGCGGCGGTAATTCCAGCGCGAAATCCGACAAATCGAACTCGGATTCCTCCTCATCTTCCGAAAAAATCGGCATGCACCAGATCGCCGGCGTGACCGCCAAGGGCGAGCTCGGCAAGAAGCCGACCGTCTCGTTCAAAACGCCAATGACGGTTGAGGACAACAGCTACGTGGTGCTGCAGAAGGGCGACGGAGCCCAGATCGAGGACGGCGACCGCGTCTGCTCGCAGGGCATCGCCATCAGCGTCAAGGATGGTTCCGAACTGGCCAGCACGTGGGAGAAGAACACCCCCGACTGCTCCACCGTAGTCACCTCGGATACCAGCCAGATGACCGAGAACTACTACAAGATCTTCAAGAGCCTCAAGCTCAATTCCACCGTGGCGTTCGGCGTGAACGACTCGAATTCCTCCGGCACCTCGTATCTCATGGTACTCACGCTGGTGTCCAAGTCGAAGGACCTGAAGAAGGCCACCGGCGAGAAGGTCGCCGACATTCCGGCCGACCTGCCGAAGGTGACGCTCGCCAAGGACGGCAAGCCGTCGATCGACATGAATGGCTATAAGGGCTCCGATTCCCTGGTTTCCCAGGACCTCATCAAGGGCAAGGGCGCTGTGGTCAAGGATACGCAGTCCGTGGTGGCGCACTACACCGGCTGGCTGCTTGACGGCACGCAGTTCGATTCCTCGTGGGACCGCGGACAGTCCTCCGCCTTCTCGCTTGACAGCGTGATCAAGGGCTGGAAGCAGGGTCTGGCAGGCCACACGGTCGGTTCCCAGGTGCTGCTGGTGGTGCCGCCGAGCCTCGGCTACGGAAACAAGGATCAGGAGAAGATTCCGGCGAATTCCACGCTGGTCTTCGTGGTCGACATTCTCGCCGCCTACTGATCCAGCCGGTCTAACCGCAAAAAGCCTCCCACCCGGGAGGCTTTTTCATTAGAAAAGTCGTAGAGAGTCGTCTTCGGTGCCCTTCATTTCCTCATAATCGAGAATCAGGCATTTGAAACCGCGGTCCTGCGCGAGCACGCGGGCCTGCGGGGTGATGGTCTGCGCGGCGAAGATGCCGTGCACGGGGACCAGCAGCGGGTCGCGGTTGAGCAGATCGCAGTAGCGGGTGAGCTGTTCGACGCCGTCGATGCCGCCGTTGCGCTTGATTTCGATGGCCACGTGCTCGCCGTTGCCGTCAATCGCCATGATGTCGACCGGTCCGATGGCTGTCGGGTATTCGCGGCGCACGAGCTTCGCGCCTTTGCCGATGCGTTCGATCTGTTCGGCCAGGTACTTCTGCAGATGGTCTTCGACGCCGTCCTTGATGAGGCCCGGATCCTCGCCGAGGTCGTACGATTCGTCCGAATAGATGTGCTGCAACGTCACTTCCAGCACGTCGTTCGATTTGTCGGCCGACGCGCGGATCACCTTTTGCGGCACTTCAGTATCAACGTCGTCATCGGCGTGGTCGGGGGTGATGTCCCTGATGCTGCATGGCGCGGACATCCAGTTGAGCGGCTTGTATGAGCCGAGTTCGGAGAAGATCAGCAGGCTGTTGTCCGCCTTGATGAGCAGCACGCGCTTGGCGAGCGGCAGGGAGGCGTTCAATCGTCCGGAATATTCGGCAGAGCAGTCAGCAACAATAATTCGCACGAGGCACTACCCTACCATGCGCGTCGCCGTACGTACGGCATACGTATTCGCGGCGGCGGAAAGCCACGTAAAAGACAAAAGCGGCCCGGTAATCGCAATACAAAAACATATTGCGATTACCGGGCCACCTTACGTCAAGCGGAAACGGCTTATTCGGCGCGCTTCACGTTGGTTCCACGCTCGACCGCGACGGTGAGCTTGTTCGAATCGAAGGAGATGAAGCCGTCAGTCACCTCGAAGGAGAGGCGATTGCCTTCAGGATCCACCACAACGATGGTTCCTTCCTTGATCACGGTCAGCACAGGCTCGTGGTCGGGCAGGATGCCCATTCCGCCTTCGGAGGCGGGAATGGTAACGGACTTCGCCGTGCCGTGCCACACAGGGTGGTCAGCGGCGACGATGTTCACCTGCATAGTCGATCCGGCCATCACGCACCGTATTCCTTCTGCATGTCGTGCCACTTCTTCTCGAGGTCGTCGATGCCGCCGATACCGGAGAATGCCTGCTCCGGAACGTCGTCATACACGCCGTCGCAGATGCGGGTGAAGGCTTCGATGGTCTCATCGGCCGGAACATAGGAGCCCGGACGGCCGGTGAACTTCTCGGCGACGTAGAAGTTCTGGCCAAGGAACTGCTCGATCTTACGGGCGCGGTTCACAGTGGTCTTATCTTCTTCGCCGAGCTCGTCGATGCCAATCAGGGCGATGATGTCCTGCAGCTCCTTGTTACGCTGCAGAATCGCCTTGACGCGGTTGGCGCACTCGTAGTGAGCCTGGCCCACATAACGCGGATCAAGGATTCGCGAAGTGGAGCTCAGCGGGTCGACTGCCGGGTAGATGCCCTTGGAGGCGATGTCACGGGACAGCTCGGTGGTTGCGTCCAGGTGGGCGAAGGTCGTCGCAGGGGCCGGGTCGGTGTAATCATCGGCCGGCACGTAGATGGCCTGCAGCGAGGTGATGGAGTGGCCACGGGTCGACGTGATGCGCTCCTGCAGCGCGCCCATCTCATCGGCCAGGTTCGGCTGGTAGCCCACTGCGGACGGCATACGGCCGAGCAGGGTGGATACCTCGGAACCAGCCTGGGTGAAGCGGAAGATGTTGTCGATGAACAGCAGCACGTCCTGGTTCTGTACGTCACGGAAGTACTCTGCCATGGTCAGTGCGGTCAGCGGCACGCGCAGACGGGTACCCGGCTGCTCATCCATCTGGCCGAAGACCAGTGCGGTCTTCTCAAGTACGCCAGCTTCGTCCATTTCGCCGATCAGATCGTTACCCTCACGGGTACGTTCGCCGACGCCTGCGAACACGGACACACCGCCGTGGTTCTGGGCCACACGCTGAATCATTTCCTGAATCAGCACGGTCTTGCCGACGCCTGCGCCACCGAACAGACCGATCTTGCCACCCTGCACATACGGGGTCAGCAGATCGATGACCTTGATACCGGTTTCGAACATCTGGGTCTTGGACTCCAGCTGGTCGAATGCCGGCGGGTTGCGGTGGATAGGCCAACGTTCGGTGACCGTGACGGTCTCGTCGGCCTTCTTGTTGAGGATGTTGCCGGACACGTCGAATACGTGGCCCTTGGTGACATCGCCAACCGGCACGGAGATCGGGCCGCCGGTGTCATACACGGTGGCGCCACGCACGAGGCCGTCAGTCGGCTTCAGAGCGACGGTACGCACGGTGGAATCGCCAAGATGCTGTTCAACCTCAAGGGTGATCTTCTTGGTGGTCTCGCCCTCTTCGTGGACACCGGTGTTGGCCAGTTCAACGGTAAGTGCATTGTAAATGTCGGGCAGGTGGCCCACCGGGAATTCGACGTCGATAACCGAACCCTGGATACGCGTAACGCGTCCAGCGGTCGGCTCTGCAGCCGTCTCGGGAGCCGCTGTGGTCTGATTCTCAGCCATATGCGTTCCTACTCTTCCTTCTTGTTCAGCGCATCAGCGCTGCCGATGATTTCGGTAAGTTCCTGGGTAATCGATGCCTGACGCGAAGCGTTGAGCTTGCGAGTCAGTTCATCGATCAGGCTGCGGGCGTTGTCTGTAGCCGTGTGCATGGCGTTCTGTCGGCTTGCAGTCTCGGATGCCGCTGCGGTGAGCAGGCATTCATGGATACGGGACTGGATGTACTTCGGCAGAATCGCGTCGAGTACTTCGTCAACGCTTGGCTCGAACGCATACAGAGGAGTCGCAGCATCGGCATCGGATTCCGGCACAGGACCGGATTCCGGCTGTTCCGGAAGCACGAGCTCAACGGGTAGCATGCGCAGCACACGCACCTTCTGAACCACCATATTCACGAACTCGGTGAACACAATGTAGAGTTCGGAGACTCCACCTTGGTCCGCCGGCTTCATATAAGCGTCCAACAGTGCCTTCGAGATGGACTCTGCGACTTCCACGCCGGGCTGGTCGGTATCGCCTTCCCAAGTGCCGGCAACCGGACGGTTGCGGTACTTGTAATACGTCACACCGCGACGACCATACACATACAGTTCCGGCTGCTTGCCCTTCTCGTCGAGTCGGGCCAACAGCGATTCCGTTTCGCGGATGATCGAGGAGGTGTACGGACCTGCCATACCACGATCCGAGGTGAGAGCGAGGACAGCCACGCGAGGGTTGTCCTCGTTCTTTTTCACGATCGGATGGTCGATATGGGTATGGGCCACCAGCGCTTGCACGGCGTCGAAAATCGCATCGGTATACGGCTTCGCGTTCAAGGCCACGTCACGTGCCTTGGCGATGTGCGAAGACGCGATCATCTCCTGCGCGTTGAAGATTTTCTCCAGCGACGCGGTGGAGGCGATCCTAGATTTCAATGCGAGTTGCGAGCCCATGAATCACTTCTCTCCTGCGACGATCTTTTCCTGCTCGACCGGAGTGGTGTGCTTCTCGTCAGGCTTCTTCTCGACCAGCGGCTTGCCCGCGCTGGTCACGAAGGTCTCACGGAACGCTTCCACGGCCTTGTCGAGGGCAGCCTCGGTGTCGGCGGTGAAGTCTTCGGTCTCGCGAATGGTCTTGAGGATATCGGTGTTGTGATCCAGATAATCCAGCATGCCCTTTTCGAACGGCAACACGTCGCTGATTGGCAGGTCATCCATCTTGCCATGGGTGCCGGCCCACACGGACACGACTTCCTGTTCCATCGAATACGGGGAGAACTGCGGCTGCTTCAGGAGCTCGGTCAGGTGGGCACCACGGTTCAGCTGAGCCTTCGAAGCCGCATCCAGATCGGAAGCGAACATGGCGAAGGATTCCAGCGAACGGTACTGCGCCAGCGAGATCTTCAGCGTGCCGGAGACCTTCTTCAAGGCCTTCGTCTGGGCAGCGCCACCGACTCGGGACACGGAGATGCCGACGTCCACAGCAGGACGCTGGTTCGCGTTGAACAGGTCGGACTGCAGGAAGATCTGGCCATCGGTGATGGAAATCACGTTGGTCGGAATGTAGGCGGACACATCGTTCGCCTTGGTCTCAACGATCGGCAGGCCGGTCATCGAGCCGCCGCCGAGGTCATCGGAAACCTTGGCGCAACGTTCGAGCAGACGGGAGTGCAGGTAGAACACATCGCCCGGGTAAGCCTCACGCCCCGGCGGACGACGCAGCAGCAGGGAAATCGAGCGGTAAGCCTCGGCCTGCTTCGACAGATCGTCGAAGACGATGAGCACGTGCTTGCCGTTGTACATCCAGTGCTGTCCGATGGCGGAACCGGTGTACGGTGCGATGTACTTGAAGCCTGCGGAATCGGAAGCCGGGGAGGCCACGATGGTCGTGTACTCCATGGCGCCGGCCTCTTCCAGGGACTGCTTCACCGATGCGATGGTGGAGCCCTTCTGGCCGACGGCCACGTAGATGCAGCGGACCTGCTTCTTCGGGTCTCCGGATTCCCAGTTGCGCTTCTGGTTGATGATCGTATCGATTGCGATAGCGGTCTTACCGGTCTGACGGTCGCCGATGATGAGCTGACGCTGGCCACGGCCGATCGGCGTCATCGCGTCGATGGCCTTCAGGCCGGTGGACAGAGGCTCGTCAACCGGATGACGATGCATAACGTCAGGTGCCTGGGCCTCGAGAATACGACGGCCTTCGGTCTTGATCTCGCCAAGACCGTCAATCGGGTTGCCTAGCGGGTCCACGACGCGGCCAAGGTAGCCGTCGCCGACGGGCACGGAGAGCACTTCGCCGGTACGACGCACTTCCTGGCCTTCCTCGATACCGGTGAAATCGCCGAGGATAACCACGCCGATCTCGCGGGCGTCAAGGTTGAACGCCAGGCCAAGCGTGCCGTCTTCGAAGGTCAGCAGCTCATTGGCCATGCAACCAGGCAGTCCCGTCACGTGCGCAATGCCGTCGCCAGCGGTCGCGACATAACCGACTTCCTGGGTCGGCGTGTCCGACGGCTTGTACGACTCGACGAACTCATCGAGCGCCTTGCGTATCGTGGTGGGATCAATGGTAAGTTCTGCCATGATCACTCCTTATTGTTGTTTTTAAATTCAGTCAAGTCTTGTTTCAGGCTTGTTCACCGTGTGGCGTGCCGTCAGGCGGTCGCCTTCACCGTGCGCTGAAGATGTTGCAGCTGTGCGACCACCGTGTTGTCGGTGACCTCGTCGCCCACCTGGATGCGCATACCACCCAGGACGGTCGGATCGACCACCGAGTTAATGTGCACCGGATGGCCGGTCTTCGCCGAATAGATGGCGACGAGCTTCTTGACCTGCTCCTTGCTCAGTGGCGTTGCCGTGGTGACGGTGACCATCGATTCGCCCATATGACGGGAGAACTTGTTGATCAACCACTGGATGGTCTGCAGATAGCGGCGGTTGCGCAGATTGCAGGTCGCATGCTCGGCCAGACGCTTGGTCACCACATTGAAGTCGGCATTGCCGATCAGGCTGTACAGCAGCTTGATACGGGCTTCGGCGGGGACGGTTGCGTCATACAGCTTGCTGCGTACGACCGGAAGGTTGAGCAGTGCGGAATGCAGCTGGGCAAGCTCGATGGAGACCTGCAGAGTAGCATTCGTGTGGTCCGCGTAGTACATCATGCCATCCACACCGAAATCCTCGGTGGCGTTGGCGATGTCGGACACGCGGCTCCAACGGCGGGCCACCAGATCGGACATGATTTCCATCGTCAACGGATGGGCCTCATCTCCAATGAGGGTCTTGACTACCGCAACCTTGTCTTCGACTGGGCGCGACGGGTCGGTGAGGGCACGTTCAAGCTGGATGTTGTGGTCGAGCGCGTTGGTGATCGTGAACAGTTCGTTCCCGATGCGCCATGCGTCCTCGCCGCTGTCGCGCAGCCTGGGGGCCAGCGAGTCACGCGAAACGCGGTCTGCGATACGCGATGCTTCTCCTCGCATTGGTCACCTCCCTTTCTTGAAGGTTTCGATCACTTCTTGTCGCTGTCCAGATCGGCGATCATCTGATCGATCATCGTCGACTGCACGTCGTCGCTTTCCAGCTTGCTGCCCAGGATCTTGCCGGCCAGTGCCGTTGCCAGCACGCCGACCTCACCCTTCAGACTCACCAGAGCCTGCTGCTGCTGGGATTCGATGGAACGCTGGGCGGTGGCGGTGATCTGCGCCGCATCAGCCTCGGCACGGGTACGTGCGTCGGCGATGATGTGCGATGCCTCCGCGCGAGCGTCGTCGCGGATCTTGGAAGCCTCGACGCGTGCGTTGCTCAGCTGGGCATCGTACTTCGCCTTGGCTTCGTCGGCATCCTTCTGGGCCTGTTCGGCCTTGGCGATGCCGCCTTCGATCTTGGCTGCGCGCTCATCGAACACGGCCTGGAACTTCGGCAGGAAGAACTTGTAGAAGAACACGGCGACGATGATCAGAATGACCAACGACCAGAAAATGTCGTAGCTTTTCGGAAGGAACAGTTCCATCTCGCTAGCTGCGGTCACCATAGTGTCTTCCTCCTTTCACGTTCGTTTGCGTCTTCGGTGTTTACCTTGGGGATCAAGTCTTACTTGATGAAGGCGAGCACGAAGCCGAGCAGTGCCAGCACCTCAACGAATGCCAGGCCCAGGAACATGAGGGTCTGCAGACGGCTGCCGAGCTCAGGCTGGCGAGCGGTGCCTTCGATGGTCTTGCCGATCAGGATGCCCAGACCGATGCCAGGGCCGATGGCGGCGAGGCCGTAGCCAACGACGTTCAGGTTGCCGGCAACCTCAGCGAGGGTAACGATATCCATGATTGTTTCCTTTCTGGTTATTGCTTGACAAGAAGCAACACTTAAAAAGCCGGCGGTCAGTCGATCTCCGGATAGCTCATATTGATGTATGCGGTGGTCAGGATGGCGAAGATGTAAGCCTGCAGGCAGGCGACCAGCGCCTCGAACAGGAACATGAACATGCCGGCCGCGAAGGTGATGATGCCGAACGGCATCATCAGCTTGTTCACCACATCAACGAGGAAGAACTGCGTGGCCGAGAGGCACAACGCAAGGATCAGGTGGCCCGAAACCATGTTGGCGAACAGTCGGATCGTCAACGAGAACGGGCGGATAATCAGCAGCTCAAGCAGCTGAATCGGGGACAGCAGAATATAGATCGGGGCCGGAACGCCCTTCGGGAAGATCTCGTCCCTCAGGAAGTGGCCAAGGCCCTTTTCACGGATGCCGGCAATCCAGTACTGGCAGAAGCACCACATGGCGAACACCAGAGGCAGCGTGATGGACGCGCTTGCCGCGATGTTGAAGCCCGGGATGATGCCGCACAGATTGAAGACCAGCAACGTGCAGAACACGGTGGTGATCATCGGCACATAACGCTTGCCACGCAGCTCGCCCATCACCTGATAGACGATGTTGTCGCGGACAAACTCGATCAGCCATTCGACTGCGCCCTGCCAACGGCCAGGGATGAGCTTTGCACGGCTTGCCGTAATTCCGAGAACCAGCAGCATGATGACGGTCGCAAGAATACGAACGAGGATGATGCGGTTGATGGCGAACGGCGTGCCTTGAAAAACAAACGGATCGGGAAGGAAGTCATTGATGCTCGGCATCTCTGGACCATCGGCGATGGTCATGATGCCCTCTCCCAATGCACTAATCATTCACGCCTCCTGCTCTTGTGTCAGCTGTTAGTCTAGCCCAACAGCTGAGTCGAATGTGACATTCCGGTTACCAAACCAGAACATCCTTCGGGTTCTATGTTAACGCGCCCATAAACGCGTTCGCATACCAGCCCCGAATGGCTGCAAAGGATTATCAGCCCGTGGCTAGACAACATGCCGCACCGGGAGCTTTCCCCTACTACCGTATAGCGAAAACCGGCGTTTCGCACGTTGCGGGGACTATTAGACACAACCACGGCCGTTGTCGATTCGGCCTATTTCACCCCCATTCACACCAAAATAGACATCGTTTGCAACACTGCTTGATAAAACGTTTTACTTAACATATCGCACCATAATATATGACAGCGAAAATGAAACGATGTCGCAGCAGGCAACAAAAACCGCGCAAAAAGCCCACGACACCGCGCAAAAGCGGCAATCGTGGGACAATCGCCAATACTTGTCAGTACTCGCCGATCTTCGTGAAATCAGCCGCGAATGACACCGTATCCATCGTGCGAGAATGGCGTGAACGCGTCGACACGCGGAGAACCGGGCTCGTGCCGGATCGAACGGTCGGTGCCGAGGCGCTTCTCCTCGCGCAGCTGCGGTACTTCGCTCAAATCGTATGGCGTGGTCTGATAGACCCAGTTGAGCCAGTTGCGCCACAGCAGGTTGGCGTGGGCGCGCCAGGCGAACAGCGGTTCGAGCTTCGGATCGTCGTGCGGGAAATAGTTTTCGGGGAACGGCACGTTGGTCATGCCCTTCTTCATATCCCTCTCGTATTCCTCGGCGAGCGTGTACTTGCCATACTCCCAATGGCCGAGCGCGAACACTTCGGAGAAGTCGCGCGTGGCGATGAGCCCCGGGCCGGACTTCGGACCCCACGTGAGCACCTGCAGCTCGGGATTATGGGCGATATCACCCTCGTTGACCCCCGCCAGGCGGGAATGCGGTTGCAGGCAGATCTCGTCGAAACCGTTGGTGAGGAAGCAGTATTCGTCCTGCAGATACTGGGGGAACACTCCGAAGAGCTTCTCCGGCAGCAGCTCCTTGCGCACGCCGTACCGATAGTTGAGCGCGCCCATCGCGCCCCAGCACAGGTACATGGTGGAGAAGACGTGGGTGGATGCCCAGTCGAGAATCTGCTTGAACTCGTCCCAGTAGTCGACCTGCTCGAAATCGAGGTGTTCGACGGGCGCTCCCGTCACCACAAGACCGTCGTAATAGTTGTCTTTGAACGCGTCGAGCGTCTCGTAGAACTTCACCAGATGGTCGGCGCTCACGTGCGTGGCCTCGTGGGTGGAGGTCTTCATGAAGTCGACCTCGACCTGCAGCGGGCTCTTGGAGATCAGACGCAGCAGCTGCGTTTCGGTCTCGATCTTCTTCGGCATGAGGTTCAGGATCACCAGCTTGAGCGGACGCACGCGCTGGCGCTCCGCTTCGGGCTTTTCAAGCGCGAAGATGCGCTCGGAGTCGAGAATGTCTCTGGCCGGAAGGCCGCTGGGAATCTTGATAGGCATGTTTCCTATTATGGTGCGGACCCGGATATGGCGTATTCGGCGGTTTTCATCGACGGTCCGCAGCGTTATACGAAAAACGGATAACGCGTTATCGGATATGCGATTTCACTAGCAGCGCAATATGCGACACGCCGATTTGACTTATTAGCCAACATCCGTAAAGTAGTTAGAGCTGCCTCAATGAAGGCAAGCCGACGCGGGGTGGAGCAGCTCGGTAGCTCGCTGGGCTCATAACCCAGAGGTCCATGGTTCAAATCCATGCCCCGCTACCAATTGAAACCGGAAACCTTTTGGTTTCCGGTTTTTTTGTTTTTCTAGGACGTTTCGCTCCTTTTATATAAAGTCCCCATACATATCGAACGCAACCGGCACACACAACGTATGGTCATGCCGCCGCAGCCTTCATAATCGAACATAATCGCAAATCATGCATTAAAGCGCTTTACCAAAAGTATTTGAAGAAAGTACTTGTAGCCGCATCGCCGTAATCGTTACGAAAAAGGGAAATCACAAAAAGAACACAACTACCTCTATAATCGGCTATATGAATGAAGCAACATCATCAAGCGCGACACCGCGCACAAAGGCAACAGCAAAGACAACAGCCAAGGCAGCGGCCACAAAGACAACGAGGACAGCCGCGAAATCAACCGCAAAGACGACAACCAAAAAACCAACCACCAAGCGCACTTCCAAGCCGAAAACCGCAACGAAGCGAACCGTCGGCGAAACTCCAGCACCTATCATCAACCGCACCAGCCCGGAACAGTTCGGCCGCGTAAACGTTCTTGACATCACTCCGTCCGCCGAAAACGGCCTGTACCCGGCTCGCGTGGAGCTTGGCGAGGCATTCAAGGTCACCGCGCAGGTGTTCATCGAAGGCCGCACCAAGGCCGGCGCCACCGTGTCCGTGCGCAACACGCGCGGCACCGAGAAGGCCCGCTTCCCCATGACCTGCACCAACCCCGGCCTGGACCGCTGGGAAGCGATGGTCAAGATCGGCGACCACAGCGACCTGAAGCCGTGGGAAGATGGCTATGCCGACGTCAAGAAGCAGCTCGGCGAATGGCACATCGTGGTCGAAGGCTGGGAAGATACGTACGCTTCCTGGCTGCACGACGCGCAAATCAAGGTCGAGGTCGGCGACGATGTGGAGAACGCGCTGGAATCCGGCGCGCAGCTGCTGGAACGTTGGGCTGGCGCACGCGATTCCAAGCTGACCGCCGACGACAAGAAGACGCTGCGCGAAGCGGCGAAGGCCGTTGCCGACAAGTCGCTCGACGCGACCGCGCGTCTTGCCGCAGCGACCACCGACGCAATCGCAAGCCTGCATGAAACCAATCCGCTGCGCGACGGCCTGAGCGCGTCGAATCCGCAGCGCTTCCGCGTGGAGCGTCCGAAGTCGAGCTTCGCCGCATGGTACCAGTTCTTCCCGCGTTCCGAAGGCGCGTATTTCGACGCCGACGGCAAGATCGTGCAGGGCACGCTGAAGACGGCGCTGTCCGGCCTCGACCGCGCGAAGGCCGAAGGCTTCGATATCGTGTACCTGCCGCCGATCTTCCCGATTGGCGTGACCAACCGCAAGGGCCGCAACAACACGCTGATCGCCGGACCGCACGATCCGGGCTCCCCGTTCGGCATCGGCTCCGAGCTGGGCGGCCACGACACCGTCGACCCGCTGCTCGGCACCATGGACGATTTCAAGGCGTTCTGCGCGCACGCGCATGAGCTGGGGCTGGAAGTGGCACTCGACTTCGCGCTGCAGTGCTCGCCTGACCACCCGTGGGTCAAGCAGCATCCGAACTGGTTCCGCACCAAGCCGGACGGAACGATCGCATTCGCCGAGAATCCGCCGAAGAAGTACCAGGACATCTACCCAATCGATTTCAACGCCGACATGGAAGGCATCGAAGCGGAAACCGAACGCATCATGGGCCTGTGGATCAAGGCCGGCGTGACGATCTTCCGCGTGGACAACCCGCATACCAAGCCGGTGCGTTTCTGGCAGGACGTGATCGCCGCCGTGACGAAGAAGCATCCGGAGACGCTGTTCCTGGCCGAGGCGTTCACCCGTCCGGGCATGATGCGCGCGCTGAGCTATGCCGGCTTCACGCAGTCGCACTGCTACTTCCCGTGGCGCAATACCAAGGAAGAGCTTGAGGAGTACTTGGAGGAGACCAACGGCGACGGTGGTTTCTACCAGCACAACACCTTCTGGCCGTCCACGCCGGACATCATGACCGCCTACCTGCGCGACAACGGTATCGCCGGTCACGCGGTGCGCGCGGTGCTCGCCGCGATGGGCTCTCCGAGCTGGGGCATCTACAACGGCTATGAGCTGATCGAGAACAAGCAGCGTCCGGGCTTCGAAGAGCAGATCGACAACGAGAAGTACGAAGTCAAGGTGCGCGATTGGGACGAGGCCGACAAGTACGGCATCTCCGAGCTGCTCACCTCGCTCAACAAAATCCGTTCCGAGCATCCGGCATGCCGCAGCTACCACAACCTGCACGTCCTGCCGAGCGACGACGCGGGCGTGGTGGCGTTCCTGCGCCAGACCCCGGCCGAGCTTACCGGTACCGGCAAGCCGGATACGGTGATCGTGGTGGTGAACCTCGACGGCCACAACACGCACCAGTCCATCGTCCACATCGAGCTGCCGGACTTCGGTTTCGCCACCGACAAGCCGCTCAAGGTGCGTGACGAACTGACCGGACGCGAGTTCGATTGGGGCTGGGACAACTACGTCTCGCTGGCACCGTGGGCCGACGTGGCACACGTCCTCACCGTCGTCGAAGACTGATTAGGGTTCAAACGCATAAATCGAAGGCGGGTGTTCGGGAGGCCACAAACTTCCCAAACACCCGCCTTCATATTGTCCGAACATCGCTAAGCAAGTGCGCACCGCACACGCTTATAGCTCTGTATTCACATACATATCCACTTGGGCAGCCACGAAGGACATACGATGTAGGCTGGAGTTGCTGATAAGTCAGTCACACCGGACACATGCTCATCAGCCATGGCCGCATTGAACGGACATATGAGAGAGACAATCACAACAATCATCATAAGAAAAATACTTATTATTTTAGCGAATTTGCAAGAGATAAAATTCATATCATCTTTCCTTATCCACAAACAGTAATTCATCGAGATAAATCAATTACTTGGTTACATACGTTCGCTAATTCCAAATCGTGTGTTGAAACAACCACACAGGCTCCTTTTCTCACTGCACTTTTCAGTAAATCAACAACCATCTTTCTGTTTGCTGCATCCAATGAAGCCGTGGGCTCATCAGCGAAAATATAAGCCGATCTCTTCCAAAGTGCTCGAACAATCGCTATACGCTGTTTTTCACCGCCAGATAAAACAGCCGCAGTCTCATTGACGCGATTTAACATTCCCGTTTCAGTAAGTAAATCAGATAGTCGGCGAGGCATTTTTATTTTTTCAGATTTAATAAAATCACGTTTAAATGTCAAATTATATAGAACCGTTTCATCATCTATCAGTCCGTAATCCTGATAAATAAACGATGCTTTACTCTTCCAAAACAATCTTCTTTTACGATCATTCCAATGTGACGTACCAGCCCCATCAACGACAACGTCACCAGCACTGGGCTTACACAACAGCGACGCAACATTCAACAGCGAGGTCTTACCGCAACCCGACGGACCAGTAAGCGCAATCATGCAACCTCCGTCAAGTTTTCCATTCACATGCTGAAAAATCGTGCGATTATCAATTGCATACGAAACATCATTAAGTTCAATAGTCATCATTACCCCTTTTTAACTATTTGATAGCTCTATTAACAACTTCCGTAAAGCATTTGTTTGATGCAAGCAGAACGGAAATAATCTCAATAATCAGGCATACAACTGAGATACCTGCCATAAAGATGCAAATGCTATTTGAAAGCAATTTCTGTTGCCCCGCAACAACATATGCAATTATGACTGAAATCACCAGCAAAACAGCCTGCGTCATGCAATGTCCAGAAGAAAGACGAAGGTAATGCTCACCCAGTGTATGCCTGATGAATATTTTCCGCCTATTTTCATACGCCCAAAGATACGCACCTTCTACTGTGCTTAAGATAACTTCAAGCAATACAATAATCAGATAAAATAGGTTAGTTTCACCAAGTTGCTTAAGGATACGATACTGATAAAAAGCATCATCAGAAACTCTGTTTACAGAATTAATCGATGACAGTAATCCAGATTCCTCAGCTATGCTATTTACAAAATCAGCATCATTAAAAATGATATTAGATGTCGAAAGTGCAGGATAAACAAAACCATTGATATTGAGATCCTTGCTCACATCGTCCACTACGATGACTAATGGATTACGAGTCATTGAAAACATGCCATTTTGAGCACCGTATTCAAGCGCAGGAAAAAGCCCTTCGCCCTTCCATCCATACAGGCAATCCTCCATCGCAATCCCAGACTGCTCATTCAACCATATTCCGTCATACCCTTTCAAACCACTCAACACTGAAGCAGGAATACGCGATGAATCAATTTTCTCTAGATCATTCTCAGAAACGTTCATCAAATTCAAGAAAGACCTATTCGTTATAATCACATCGTCATAAGGAGACAGCTGTTTAGATATATCATTCGCAGTCGGACTTTCCCCCTCAACCAAAGCCGGAGCAACGGAATACGACAAATACAAACCACCCTGTGCATCCGCCAAACTAAAGAAATCACTAAAAGCCTGCGCGACTTCAGAAGATGAGGTCGTTGGATCCGCAAATGTTTTCACCGACACAACCTGTCGCACTCCCTCCCATCGTTTCACGGAACGAAACTGCTGGGAAGCCGATTCAAATGAAGACAAGGCCATGGCACCGGAAACCAATGCAAGAACAATGCACACAAGTTTCAAGAAAACTTGTCCGCACAAAAGCTTCTTAGATAAATTTTCCCTTAGGGAAATATTCCGAACCGAAGGCATGGTGATAACGGAGAAAATGGCAACAACCATCAAAAACAATACTAGAAATAAAATAACAGAAGCCAGATATGCTTCAAGATAATCAAATATAGAATTAACCGAATGAAGAACCAATGATAATGCTATCGAAATCACAATCCCAATAACATATGGAATAATCCACACACGCAGAAAATCACTGGCGTCACGATAAACTATATTTTTGTTTTGACAACCATTAAGCACAAGAATGGAATGCAGACGCTCACGGTTTCCCACCCATGACCAGCATGTCGCACACACGACAACAAAAAGCAAAGCAATGCCGAATCCACCCGATCGGTTATTCGCAAGTAATCCAAGAACATCAATATTTGACACCCTCGATCCACTGTTAACAACAGAACCACCGTACTGTTCAATAATCTTTACAGTAGATTGCGCGGCTTTGGAATCTGTAAACGAGTATGTTCCAGAAAGACTCGCTTCCGAAAGGTCAGATAAGGGAATCAGCTTGATCTCGCTACGCCCGAAGTAATTGTTCCTTTTCATCTCGTCCGCGGCACTATTGTGATCTCCAAAATAAAATAACTTCACTTTGTCGTGAGATATGGATTCCACTTTAGATAAAACACCAAAAGATCCTTTATCATACGTCAAATCTTCTATCGCTGAAATAACTTCATTTTTATCAGCAGACAATGAAGAAAAATTCACAGAGATAAATGTTCTCGTTCCAACCGGATACGTCATCTCCAATGATTGCAACGTCGAAGCAGTAATAAATGAAGACAACATGGCAATAACCAAGCTAAGAGTCGCCAGAATCTTTTTCCCCATAACCCATCAAACCAACTACTAGAAAATAGCAATACGGGTGCTTATTCACCTACAACAGCAAATAAGCACCCACAAAAACACAAACAACAATTAGCAAATACGGTAGTAATACCGGGCTGAGGAATCATATACCCATAGTTGCGCATAAGACCAATGTCCCGCCGCAGTATCGATCGACACACTCTTGTTCGTGTTCGTATATACAGATGATCCATGGCACTTGCTCGTATGCCAATAATTAGACCACATCTTCGCCGGGTTGGCACCGTACTGCCACGTGCCACCTTCATTAGGAAAAGCTTCATATGCCGGAGAAGCACTGTCAGATACCGAAACCTCGCTCCACTGTCCGCTGCAGGATTCAATACCTGAACCAGCAGGCTCAGAGGCAAAAGCACCTGCCGGCACGCCAACAAACAGAGCCGAAGTTAACGCAGCTGCACCAATAATTCCGACCATTTTTTTTGACATGGCCACCTCCAATCACTCTGTTTCATCGCCGACACTGGCGATAACCTCCACGGTATCGATCCTCAGCTGTTTACAGAAACGCTTGTCAAGGAAAACTTGACATTAAAGCTCCACATACCCCCATCGATGGTATTGTCTATCAGTGTGAACAAAGAGAAAATCATTGATATCGCAATCCTTGACAACGATGTCCTAGCGGCAAAAATGCTGTCACATTGGATAGATCAGATTTCCAGAGAGCATCATGTCACGTGGGTAGCGCACTCAGGCGCAGAGGCACTACATCACTGCCTATTCGGCAATAAACTTCCCGATGTTCTTCTTGCTGACATGGCATTGGGAGACATCAGCGGTGACATTGTCTGTCGAAAAATACGCCAAAAGACCCCTGATATAGGGCTCCTCTGCATCACAGCATACGAAACAAAACGTTACGAAGAAGACGTCATATCAGCAGGCGCCCAAGGAATACTAGCAAAAGAAAACCTTATTCAAGACCTGCCATCCGCAATCATTCGGGCAAGTCATGGACTTCCGATTGACGATCGATTTCCTGACGCATTAACCGCACATCATTTGCTTAACAGCAAAACAGACAAAAGACCCCCTAAACTAAGTCGCAAAGAGCAAGAAGTCCTGCGTCTCTATGCACAAGACCATTCAACCGAACAAATTTCGGCGCTACTCAGCATAAGTCAAAATACCGTTTACACGTATATCCATCGCATTCTCAAGAAGATGGAAGTACATAACAGAAAAGAAGCGGTCATCCTATGTCGAAAATACGATTTAATATAGTTAAAACCTATAAACCATCATCTAGAATATACTTCAATTTTCTTCCATTTATCATACGAGTTCTTTATCTCCTATGTCTCATTATATTTCTAATAGATGAAATGAGCTTAAACATCAACCATAATTACCTCAAATGGCATATCCTTTTTTGCTGTGCAGAAATAATTGTGTTTCTCATTTTCACGAAATGGCAGATCGCCGGCAGCTGGCTCATCATCCTCACATCGTGGATCGGCCCCATTCTGCCATTTCAAACATCTGCAGCTCTTATCTTTAGTTGTCTACTAGCAGTCACACTGCTCGGATATCACAATCTCTTACAGGGAATCGGCGCCTCACTCACCTACCTCATCACGCACACCGCCAGCACTTACATAATGCAGTCAGCAATAAACACAACCGACTCTCTACTTATGCTGATGACGTTAGGCGTCTTCTGCTTAGCAGGATCATTACTTCATTGGGCTCAACTAAAAAACGAAACGAACAACCAACTCGCAAGATCCAAATATCAACAACAAGTCGCAATTTCACTACACGATAAAACTTGCAATAATCTCACTTATGCAATCCGATTTATAGATGAGCGTATATATTCAAATTCTCAATTATCTAAAACGGATCTCATTGAGTTGCAGGATATTCTACGCGAAACACTTACACAAACACGTACTACTATTTCACAACTAATCAATAATGACCACTCCAAAGACACGCAGCAAGCTGACAATTCCGACCAACTCAAGCACCTCGATCAGATTATTTCTAGGGCTCAGCACAGATTAGAACAGCTACAATTCAGAGGAGAAATAATTAACACTCTTCAAGACCCGAATCATCTTCCCAAGAAAAACTCCGAATTGCTTTTCGACGTCACCAATGAATTGTTTTCCGACATCATCAAACATGCCGACCCTGAGAAAGGCTACCTCGTCACTTTTGGAACCTCTGGCGGTAATATCACCATCTCAGCGTGCGATACCCCACGAAGTGCCCCTATAAATCTCGACATAGATAAGCCCACTACTATGGGATTGTTGAGATATACAGCAATCCTAGAAGCACAAGGGGGATCTATCTCCACCCAATCAACGGAAAATCTATGGACGGCCGACATCACAATACCTTTATTCCAACCTTCTCCATGATTCTCAACCAGGGGAAGCCCCAACTGAATACATGCAACCTTAGCGCGCACAATTTGCTTCCGAACGACGGCACTCTTTACAACAAAACATATCAGTCCGAAATCAAAATCCTATTTGATCAGGTTCGTTCCACTTCGGTGGAAAGCGGTATTGTGGTTACTGATAATGTAAACTGCCCAATCTCAAGGAGAAAACAATGGCAGAAACCTTCAACGTCGTGGTGGAGATCCCGCGCGGTTCCAAGAACAAGTACGAAGTGGATCACGAGACCGGTCGCGTGTTCCTGGACCGTACCCTGTTCACCTCCATGGGCTACCCGGATGACTACGGCTACATCGACGGCACCCTGGGCGAGGACGGCGATCCGCTCGATGCCCTGGTCATGATTCCGAACTCCGTGTTCCCGGGCTGCGTGGTGGAATGCCGCGCCGTCGGCCTGTACCACATGGTCGACGAGGCCGGCGGAGACGACAAGGTGCTGTGCGTGCCGGCTGACGTGCGTTTCGACGACATCAAGGACGTCGACGACGTTTCCGAGTACCACAAGGCTGAAATCAAGCACTTCTTCGAGCAGTACAAGGCTCTGGAACCGGGCAAGGAAGTCATGCCGGGCGATTACTGGACCGGTGCCGCAAAGGCTGAAGAAGAAATCGTCGCAGCACGCAAGCGCCTCGCTGATAGCGAGAAGTGATCGCTTCTCCCCTTTTCATGTCAAAGCCCACTGCCCCGGCAGCGGGCTTTTCCTTTTTCCAGCCGATGGAGGGCGCGTGCCGTCGCGGGGAGCGCAACGGCCAAAAGCGTCCGATTTCTTCATACCACGGTATAGTGGTCTCCTGTAATTTTCGGCATGCGAACAGTATTCGCTGAATTCAAAGCCCGCTGGACGTCATCGATCCGCGTGCGGCAGTTCTATGTCGGTACTCCTAGGCGTAGGCGGAACACAACCGTCGAGGCCCATCCCGTGGGGAGACCGGCGGGATGAACCTTTTCACCAGCTATGCTCATTCAGATTCTGCTTATTGGCGTGTCCGTGTCCATGGACGCGTTCGCCGTCTCCATTGGCAAAGGCCTGACCGTCAAGAAGCTTCGCGGCGTCGATGCGCTCAAAACCGCCCTGTGGTTCGGCGGATTCCAAGCGCTGTTCCCGCTGCTCGGCTATTTCGCGGCCAGCACGTTCAGCAAATACGTGACCGCCGTGGACCATTGGATCATTTTCGGCCTACTCGCTCTGATCGGCGGCAATATGATGCGCGAAGCCTTCGAAGAAGACGAGGAGAACGCCAAGGAGACCGCGGAATTCGATTGGAAGCACATGCTGCCGCTCGCCGTGGCCTGCAGCATCGACGCCTTCGCCGTCGGCGTGAGCTTCGCATTCATGACGCTCAACATCTGGCTTTCGGTGATCATCATCGGCATCACCACCGGCCTGTTCTCCGCGGCCGGCCTGTATATCGGCCGCGCGTTCGGCTCGCGGTGGCAGAAGCCCGCGCAGATCGCCGGCGGCGTCGTGCTGATCCTCATCGGCGTGAAGGTGCTGTTCGAGCATCTCGGATTCCTCGGTTGACTGCCAATCCAACATAATAAAAGCCCGTAATCATTGCGATTACGGGCTTTGTCATTAGAACAGCCGTTTACAGCACGACGATGGCGAGCGCCGCCAGACCGACTGCGAGACCGGTCAGCATGACCGGCAGCAGTGCGAGGCCGATCCACGGCGAACGCGCATCCGGCTCGGGGTCGGCGTCGCGGTGCCAGAAGTACGAGCACACGGTGAGCGCCACGGCCACCAATACCGTCACGATCGCGGCGACGACCCATGTCGTGGTCACGTTGCTGAACATGTCCACCGTGGCTCCGGAGGCAGCGGACATGGCGGCGGCCCTGGAATGCGTTGTCGGCAGGAGCACCGGCAGGAAGCACCAGCCCGCGCTGGCGATCATGGCGACGCCTTCGACCACGCTGTGCGACAGCGAGCGGATGAGGTGCGTGCGGTTTTCGCGGGCCATCTGGCGTCCGAAGGAGATCACGATCAGCAGGATCAGCAGGCCGCCGACGCCGGCGATCCAGCCGTCCTCCATGGAGAAGTCCTTGCCGCCGGTCGCGTCGGCGGCGAAAATCGCCCGTCCGAGCGTCATCGTCGTGGCGCACACCACCGACAGCAGGCCGGCGATGACGGCGATCGCATGTCCGGCGGTGCCGTCGCGGAACGGGCTGAACACTACCAGCAGCGCGATCATCGCCAGCGATCCGATGATGGTGAACGGCACCACGGCGGGATTGGCGGAATCGCCGTATGCGATGCCGGGAACGAGCGCGAGCGCCACCAATACCACGTACGCGACGATCTGGATCGCCAATACTTTGCCGAAAGCGACCTTCGACGGGTTTTGCTGGGAAACGGCCTGCGGAGCGGTCATCTCGGACCCCCTTTTCATATTGTGGTCAATACGTATGCAATATGAATAAATGTAGCCGTATGTGTCCACATACTTCAGTTACAATCGATGAAACGCCGATAATACATTTTGCGTGTACAATCGCGGCATCAGTTTAGAACAAAAGGGAGCTGACGTGACGGATCTTACGCTTATGACGTTCGCTAGCGATCCAGCTACCGTTCTCCCCTCGTTGGCGCTGCTTTCCCACCGCGTGCGCGTGTTGCCGATGGATGCGGCCAGCCTGGTGAAGATGCCAGAGAACACCATTCTGTTTCTTGATGCGCGTGACGACCTGGCCACCGCCAAAACGCTGTGCCGTCTGATTCACGCGTCGGGACTGTCCACGCCGATCGTGCTCATTCTCACCGAGGGCGGCTTCACCGTGGTCAATTCGCAGTGGGGCATTGCCGATGTGGTGGTGGCTACGGCGTCCCCCGCCGAGGTGGAGGGGCGTTTGCGCCTGGTTTCCGAACGTGGCAACGCGCCGGTCAACGCGGCGTCCGGTTCGGGCGAGCAGGGCGTGCAGAACGAGGATGGTCTGATCCGTTCCGGCGATTTGGTGGTGGATACGAATGGCTATACGGCCAGTCTGCACGGCCATCCGATCGACTTGGCGTACAAGGAGTTCGAGCTGCTCAAGTATCTGGTGCAGCATCCGGGCCGCGTGTTCACGCGCGCGCAGCTGCTGCAGGAGGTGTGGGGCTACGACTATTACGGCGGCACCCGCACTGTGGACGTGCATATCCGTCGTCTACGCGCCAAGCTGGGCGGCGAGTACGAGCATCTCATCGGCACCGTGCGCAACGTCGGCTATCGTTTCGATCCGCCGGAAGAGGATGAGCATGAGGCCGCGGCCAAGGATGCGGCTCACGGCGAGTCCGGCGAAAGCTGACTTTTTCTTGCGATCATTCCGTTGATGTTCGACGGGTTTCGTTTGTTTTCATTGGCCTTTCGCTGATTTTCTGTTGTTTTTTGCTGATTTTCTGTCGTTTTTTCGATGGATTTTCGCTGTTTTTGCCGATTGCGACGTTTCCATAGGTTTTCCGCGTTCGTCCGCACGCGAGGGGTAGGCTGGAGGCATGCCTCGGGAATCGAAGAAGGCGCGGATCGCGCGCATGCATCAGGAATACGAGCAGTTGTGCGTGGAGATTCCCGATCCGAAATGCGCGTTGAACTTCAATTCTCCTTTCGAACTGCTGGTGGCTACGGTGTTGAGCGCGCAGACCACCGACAAGCGCGTGAACATGGTCACGCCGGAACTGTTCGGCGAATATCCCGGTCCGGCGGAGCTTGCCGCCGCGAATCCCGAGCACGTCGAGGACATCATCCGCACCATCGGCTTCTTCCGTACGAAAGCGCGCAATATCATCGGGCTGTCGCATGAGTTGTGCGTGCGATTCGGGGGCGAGGTGCCGGCCGATATGGCTTCGCTGGTCAGCCTGCCGGGCGTGGGCCGCAAAACCGCGAACGTGGTGTTGGGCAACGCGTTCGGCGTGCCCGGTTTTCCTGTGGACACGCATGTGATTCGTGTGACTGGGCGATTGCGGTGGCGGTCCGACTGGGCGAGCCCCTCCCCTGACCCGGTGGCCATCGAACGTGAGGTCACCGCCTGCTTCCCTCCCGAAGAATGGACCGATCTGTCTCACCGTTTGATATTGCATGGCCGTGCCATCTGCCATGCGCGAAAACCGGATTGCGCCGACTGCCCCCTCAACGACACGTGTCCGGGCGCGTTCGCCGCGTGATTCCGACGCATGTCAGCCGCCGCGCCGGCACTTCGTCGAATCGCACCCGGCCATCGGGCGTGTAGCGCGCGTCAACTAGACTCGGGTGTATGGATGAAAATGGGCGGAAACGTAATCTGAAAGCCGAGGCGACGCGCTGGCTGATCTTCTTCGGCGTCGCGCTCGTGCTCAGTGTGCTGCTGTGGCTGGGACTGTCGCTGACAGGCCGCAAGAATCCCATCACATCCTTCGGCACGCTCGTCTCCGACTCGTCGGTGACCGTCGGCATCGAAGGCGACGCGCCGAAATCGCTTGACATCCGCACCGAACAAGGCACCGCCGTGGAGCAAGCGCTGCTCGGCAACGTATACGAAACGCTGGTGTCACGTAGCGAAACCAACAAGCTGCAGCCGGGAATCGCCAGCTCCTGGCAGGCTTCCGACGACGGTCTCACGTACACGTTCACGTTGAACGGCGGCATGACGTTCGCCAATGGGCACAAACTCGACTCGTCCGACGTGGTCTGGTCGCTGCAGAACGCCGTCAACAACCATTACGTGGGAGCCGACCAGCTTGGTGATCTGAAGGAAATCGCCAATCCCAATGCGAATACGGTGGTCATCACGCTCGCCAAGCCGAATCCGCGGCTGTTGCGCGCGCTGGCCGGCCGTGCAGGCGTCGTGTACGACGCGGAAAGCAAAACCAACTATGCGAAATCGGCGGTCGGATCGGGACCATTCACCGTGTCAACCGCGGACCAATCGCAAATCGTGCTGCAACGCAACGACTCGTATTGGGGCAAAAAAGCCGCATCATCGCAAGTGACGCTCTACTACTACGCCAACGAGGAATCCATGGCCGACGCCATGAAAGCCGGCAAAATCAGCATGGCGCTGCCGCTGAGCGCTTCAACCGCCTCGGAACTGGGCAAAACCAACGGTATTACCGCGGACAGCGGCATCAGCTTCGACAAGGTGATGCTCGCGTTCAACAACGACAACAACAGCCCCTTCTCCGACGAGCAGATCCGCAAGATGACGCGATACGCCATCGATGCGAAGACCATCGCCAAGAACGCGCCCGACGCGTACGCGCCGCTGGGAGGGCCAATCAGCCCGCTGGAAGACGGGTATGAGGACCTGAGCGGACTGTACTCCTACAACCTCGAACAGGGGCAACGGATGCGCACGTATTTCGGAGTGAACTACATCGCGCCAATCGACATTCTGGTGCCGAAGGAATACGAAAGCATCGGCAACGACGTGAAAACCGCCATCGAAAACCTCAATATCAACACCAATCTGGAAGTGCTCGATTCCGCCGCGGACGTGACGGAACGCATGAACGCCGGCACCTATAACATCGCGCTGACCACCATGAGCGACGAAGGTGACGCAAGCGTCTTCGATAACGGCCAGTCCGTGTTCCATTTCGAGAACGGCGACGCACAGCAGGCTTACGCCAATGCCATGGCCGCGACCAACGACAACGATTATCAGGCCCGCATGCGCGATTACGCGCGCGCCGTCAGCGAGAACGCGGCCAGCGACTGGCTGTACACGCGCAAGAACTTCCTTGCCGTTTCCGATGGGCTGCAGGGGTATCCGAAGAATCTGACCGATCGTCTGCTGCCGTTGAACAGATTGACGCTGCACTGATTTTTCCACGGTTTTTATGTGGATTTTCCGCGATTTGCCTGCGATTCCGGCATTCGGTTCGATAGGCGCTGATACGACGGCAGTTGTCACATTCGCTTTCTAGACTAGCGACTATGACTGAAAGCCAAGATAACACCATCAACGCGAACCTCACGCCGCTGCCCGACAAGGTCGGCGTGGACGGTCTCGAAGACAAGTGGCGCGGAGTCTGGGACGAGAGCGGAGTCTACAAGTTCCAGGGCACCCGCGACCGTAAGGCCGTTTATTCCATCGATACCCCGCCGCCCACCGTTTCGGGCCACCTGCACGTCGGCCACGTGTTCTCCTACACGCACACCGATGTGATCGCACGTTTCAAGCGCATGAACGGCTACGACGTGTTCTACCCGATGGGCTGGGACGACAACGGCCTGCCGACCGAACGCCGTGTGCAGAACTATTACGGCGTGCGCGTGGATACGTCCCTGAAGTACGATCCGAATTTCGTGCCGCCGTTCGAGGGTACGGACGGCAAGAAGATCGACGCCAAGGACCAGGTGCCGATCTCCCGTAAGAACTTCATCGAGCTGTGCGAAAAGCTCACCGCCCAGGACGAGAAGCAGTTCGAGGCGCTGTGGCGTTCCCTCGGCCTGTCCATCGACTGGTCGCAGACCTACCACACCATCGGCGAGCATCCGCAGCGCGTGGCCCAGAAGGCGTTCCTGCGCAACCTGGCCCGTGGCGAAGCGTATCAGAAGGACGCTCCGGGTCTGTGGGACGTGACGTTCCAGACCGCAGTGGCCCAGGCCGAACTGGAATCGCGCGAATATCCGGGCTTCTACCACAAGGTGGCGTTCCGTTTCGAAGACGGCACCCCGATCTACATCGAGACCACCCGTCCGGAACTGCTGGCCGCCTGCGGCGCGCTGATCGCGCACCCGGACGACGAGCGTTACAAGCAGTATTTCGGCCAGTACGTCTACTCCCCGCTGTTCCACGTGAAGGTGCCGATTCTGGCGCATAAGGCGGCGGAAATGGACAAGGGCGCCGGCATCGCCATGTGCTGTACGTTCGGCGACGTCACCGACGTCGAATGGTGGCGCGATCTGAACCTGCCGCTGCGTTCCATCATTCAGCGCAACGGCCGCATCGTCATGGACACCCCGGATTGGATCGAATCCGAGGAAGGCAAGCGTATCTTCCAGGAGACCGCGGGCAAGACCACGTTCTCCGCACGTAAGGTCATCGTCGACGAGCTGCGCGCTGCCGGCGATCTGGACGGCGAGCCGACCCCGACCAAGCGTATGACGAACTTCTACGAGAAGGGCGACAAGCCGCTCGAAATCGTCACCTCCCGCCAGTGGTACCTGAAGAACGGCGGCACCGACGAGAAGCTGAACGCCGAGCTCATCGCACGCGGCAAGGAACTGAACTTCCACCCGGACTTCATGCGCGTGCGTTACGAGAATTGGGTGCATGGCCTCAACGGCGATTGGCTGATCTCCCGTCAGCGCTTCTTCGGCGTTCCGTTCCCGCTGTGGTACCCGGTGAAGGAGGATGGCACCGCCGATTACGACCATCCGATCACCCCGAGCGAGGACCGTCTGCCGATCGACCCGACCGACGATGTGCCGGAAGGCTACACCGAGGACCAGCGTGACGTGCCGGGTGGCTTCACCGCCGAGCCGGACATCATGGACACCTGGGCGACTTCGTCGCTCACCCCGCAGATCGTGACCCGTTGGGAGGAGCCGGGCGAGGAGAACCAGGCCATTTTCAACGCCACCTTCCCGATGGACCTGCGTCCGCAGGGTCAGGACATCATCCGTACCTGGCTGTTCTCCACCATGGACCGCGCGCACTTGGAGAACAAGTGCCTGCCGTGGTCCAACACCACGCTGTCGGGCTGGATCCTCGATCCGGACCACAAGAAGATGTCGAAGTCCAAGGGCAACGTGGTCGTGCCGGACAAGCCGATCAAGCAGTTCGGCGCCGACGCGGTGCGTTACTGGGCCGCCGCCGCACGTCTGGGCCTGGACGCCACGTACGACGAAGGCCAGATGAAGATCGGCCGCCGTCTTGCCATCAAGCTGCTCAACGCCACCAAGTTCGCTCTGGCCATCGGACGTGAGGACGAGAACCATCACGTGGGCGCTCCGGCAGTCGCCGCATGGAACCCGGCCGACGTGACCGAGCCGATCGACCGTTCCGCGATGTCCAAGATGGCCGCCGTGGTCCGCGAAGCCACCGACGATCTCAACAACTACGAGCATTCCAAGGCTCTGGAAGTCATCGAGAACTACTTCTGGCAGTTCTGCGACGACTACATCGAGCTGGTCAAGAACCGCGCCTACGGCACCGCCGATTCCACCGGCAACGTGCCGAGCGAGGCCGCGGTGAAGTCCGCACGCACCACGCTGGGCCTGGGTCTTGATGCGTTCGCGCGCCTGCTGGCCCCGTACCTGCCGTATGCCACCGAAGAAGTGTGGAGCTGGATGCATGAGGGCGAAGGCTCCGTGCACCGCGCAGCATGGCCTGCGGCCGACGTGTACGCGGCCGCCGCCGGCGACGCATCCGCCGATCTGCTTGCTCATGCCGGTGAGGCTCTGGCCGCGCTGCGTGGCATCAAGTCGAAGGCCAAGGTTTCGATGAAGACCCCGATCTTGTCTGTGACGCTTGCCGTTGCCGACGATGTGCGCGGGTCCATCGAGGCCGCGCTGGGCGATATCGCCGAAGCTGGTCGCGTGACCGGACCGATCGCCTTCACCGCACCGGCTGCCGCCGAGGGTGAGGACGAGGCCGCCGATGTGACAGTCGCCGAAAGCGAGCTAGGCGAACCGCCGGCCAAGAAACCGAAGAAGTGAGTCTCTGAGGTGAGCCGCCAGCGGCTTTTGTAGCGCAGCCGCTCACTTCACCCACATACGAGGGGCCTTTCCTTTGCATGAAGGAGAGGCCCCTCGTATATCCCGTCACTGTCTGCAACCAACCGTGCCCCCTTTTGCTCATATTCAGTCAAAATCGCGGGAAAAAATGCTTTCGTGAGCGAAAAGGGGTATAAATCGCAGGCAAAACGGTCGAAATCATATCCCCTTTTGCTCACGTCCGTGCAGAATCGCCCTAAATCGCAAGACGTGCGCGCATAGAACCGTCCTTATCCCGTTCTCGGCTGTTCTCAGCGTACATTCCCGCCCCTGCGCACAAACCCGTACGCGAAAAAATGGTTTTTATGGGCGTAATCTCAACGAATGCACAAGCGGAGGCGGAAATCGCAATCAAAAACCCCGAAACGTACCACGTAAGCGACGGAGCACTATCGGATTTAGCGCATCGCACAAACCGCGTGCTCTACAGCACCGGAACGGACAGGAGGTACTGCGGGCCAGCGGACGAATTTCCGGAACCGTTCCCACCCAATCCAGCCTGCAGCGCATCGTCGAAAACTTCCGCAGCGGCGGCCAATTCGACCGTCTCGTCAATCAAATCGCCATTATCCGGCGTGAAACCGGTTTTCGCCAAGCCATAGCCGGTAATTGGTAGCGAGCTGGCGGACGAATCCGCCGAACCGTCGGACGAATCGCCACCGCTGTTCTTCGAAGAGCCGTCCACTCCCCCGACTTTCGCCACATTCTTCGACGTGGTGTCCGCTGCGGCGCCGAACGACGGGCGTAGTCCGCCCGCGTAGCTCATCACATCATCCATGCTGATGGCGTTCTTGTCGTCGACCAAGCTGGTCGAATCGGCGGTGTTGTTCTTCGCCTGCGCGCGTTCGGCCTTGCGTTGCGCACGGGACCGCCGTTTCTCGGCTTTCGCGCACAACGATTGGCTGGCGGAGGTGGAACGCAACGTGTCCAGCACAGAAGCGTCATCGGCAGCGCCCGATTCGGACGTGTCGTCATCCGAATCCAGCTGGTCGGCGAATCGCAGCACGATCTGGTGGAATGCGCTGGCCTGTCCGGTGTGCTCGCTGGCGTCCGCCAACGCGGTCATCGCCGCGGACACCTTGTCGGACGCGGTTTTGAGCTTCTCATTGTCTTTGATGCCGGCACGCACGTCGGCGATCGCCTGGGTTTCGTAGCTGCCAGCCGTGCCTGCGGTGGCGCCCAGTTCCTTAAGCCGAGCCGTGTATGCGTCGGTGAAATCCATCGAATACGGGATCATGGCCGCGGACAGCTGCGATTGGCCGGCACTGTAGTCTTTGGAGCCGCGCTGTTGTTCCTCGCCGGCGCGCTTGGTGAGCTCGTTCACCAAGCCGGATGTGCCGCGCTGTTCGATGGTGCGAATCACCTCGTCGACGGCGTCGGCCGCGCCGATATGCCGGTATGCGGCGCTCACGTCGTTGACGGCGTTGGCCAGGTCTGCCACGGATTTAGCTACGGAGGTATCGCCGTTCAGTTCGGACGCGGTGCCGAGAATGGCGGGAAGCTGTGTGGCGTTGCCGATCGAACCGGACAGATGCGTGGTGTATGAGCCCACGTACGCGTCGATGTAGCCGTCGAACGCCTGATCGTGCGCTTTGGAACGTACGGCGATGGTCTGTTTGGCAAGCGCTTTCTCGTTGTCTCTGAGCTGTTCCAGTTGGGCGATGAGCTTGCGGTTGCGTTGCGAGCCGACGTTGGTCAGACCGTCCACCAAGGTGGTTGCGCGCTTGGTCAGGTCAGGCAGTGATTGCTGAACGTTGTCTTCCACCGCGGCGATGGACAGTGAGCTCATGGTGAAGTGCTTCGCCGTCACGTAGGCGTTGAAGGTCAGGTCCTCGCCCGGTTTGCCGACCGCAGCCACCAGGGTCGAGGTGTTGTCGGATGAGACGAGCACGCCGTCATCGGCGGTCACGTCACTGCCGACGCGTCCGGGAATGGTGAAGGCGACGATTGGCGTCAGATTGGCGGTCACGTCGGGTTTCGTGGCATGCAGGGCGATGCGTATGCCGATCATGCCGGAAGCGCCGGAAACGTCGGAAACGCTTACGTCGGGCCCGTTGAGGGTGAAGGAGGCGGATATTTTCCACGGCAATGCGACAACGCCTTTGGGAACGCGTTTCGACGTGGAGGATCCGCTGTTGGTCAGGAAAAGGCGGCCTGGTTTGTCGATGGAGGTGTAGGCGCTCATCACGTCATCATGCGATGCATCGGCCGCGTACTGCCCATTCTGTTGCAAGGCCGATATCGCGTCGTTCACGCCGACTGCCGCGACGGGAGCGGCGGTGATGACGGCGACCGCGATCGCCGCGGCAAGCGGGCGTCGGGCACCGGATGGACGGTTCGCGGTGGCGTGGCGCATGCCGGACCTCTCAATCGCAATCGAAACAACTTTCCAAGGCATTTAATGTAGTGCCCGGCATGCCCGTCGGCAATGGACGTTCGCGCGGGGCGCGCGGAAAACGGACGGCTCAGGCGAAAACGTCGAGTACGCCCGGGTCTCCCCCGTTTTCGGCGATGCGCTTGTGGCGGCGCTTGGCCTCGGTCACCACGAATTCGCGGTACATTTCGGCGATTTCCGGATCCAGTCCGGCTTCGTCGGCAATGCGATGCAGACGCTCGATCTGGGCATGTTCACGCTGGTAATCGGCCGGCGCGAAGCCCGCACGCGCCTTGAGCACACCCACCTGCGACGTGTATTTGAACCGTTCCGCCAGCAGCGAGACGATGGCAGTGTCGACGTTGTCTATCGATTGGCGCAGCGAGGCGATTTTAGCCACCACATCGGCCACTTCGGGGTTGTTCTGCGCGGTGCGCGCGTCGATGATGGTTTCGGATTCGGTTTCTTCTTCTGGCCGAAGCCAGTCATGTTCGCTGTCGCTCATGGGTATAAGCCTACCGCGCACCCTACCGCGGCATCTGCCGAACAGCGGTCACTTCGCGAAGTAACGCTGCAGCACGATGGTGGTTTCGGTGCTGACCGACACCGTGCGATGGATGAGGTTCAACAGCTCTTCGAGCTTGCTGGGCGATTCGACGCGAACGGTGAGCATGAAGCTGGGCGAACCGGCGACAGAATCGCAGGACATGATGCCGTCGATGTTTTTGAGCTTGTCTGGAATCTCGGCTTCCTGGGAGTAATCGATGGGCGTGACCGCGATGTAGGCGTTCACCGCAAGGCCGCGGCGCTCGTCGTCGATAACCGCCTTGTAGCCGCGGATCACGCCGCGACGCTCAAGCTTCTGCACGCGCGACTGCACGGCGGACACGGACAGGCCTGTCGCCTCGGAAAGGTGGGACAGCGTGGCTCGGCCATCCTTTTCAAGCATGTCGAGGATTACGCCATCGGTCGCGTCGAGCTGGCTCGCAACCGTACGTGCGTCTACCGGACCATTGTCACTGTTGGTCATTCATACCCCTTTTCCAACAATCCACTGCACCGGCCGCAATCGACCGTCCCCACTGCAGTTCCATGTTCTTTTTCTTCCTTACCATACCCACTACCGCGCACATACCGTCGCGGAATCGCCGCAGTTTATCCGGACGGCGCAACGCTGTCATGAAATATCTTTGTTTTATTTAGCTCATACCCCCATATCGACCATATATATTTTCCCCATTTATCTTTTCTCGTCGTATTTTTACCTATTTTTTAATTGACAACGTTGTCCAAAAAATGGTCAATTTCACGAAATTCGTCGAAACGTACGCATAGGAAAGGGGCTACACGGCGATTGCCATGCAGCCCCTCAAACCTTCAGATTCGCTTGCAGCCGACGACTCAGTTGCCGTTGGTGGCGTTGCCGCTCTGCTGGATGAGCGACGCCATGAAATCGCGGTTGGTCGCTGTCTTCTTCAGGCGTGGCACGAGCGTCTGGTAGGCCTGTTCCGGCTCGAGGCCGCCCAGCAGGCGACGCAGACGGTAGATGATCGGCAGTTCCTGCGGATCGGTGATGAGCTCCTCGCGGCGGGTGCCGGAGGCGTTCACGTCGATGGCCGGGAACAGGCGCTTGTCGGCGAGCTCACGGCTCAGGCGCAGTTCCATGTTGCCGGTGCCCTTGAATTCCTCGAAGATCACCTCGTCCATCTTGGAACCGGTTTCCACCAGCGCGGAGGAGATGATGGTCAGGGAGCCGCCGTTTTCGATGTTGCGCGCCGCGCCGAAGAAGCGCTTGGGCTTGTGCAGGGCGTTGGCATCCACTCCGCCGCTCAGCACTTTGCCGCTCGCGGGTGAAACCGTATTGTAGGCACGTGCCAGGCGGGTGATTGAGTCGAGGAAGATGACCACATCGTGTCCGCACTCCACCATGCGCTTGGCCTTTTCGAGCACTATTCCGGCTATCTTGACGTGGCGCTCGGCGGGCTCGTCGAAGGTGCTGGCTATCACCTCGGCCTTCACTGTGCGGGCCATGTCGGTCACCTCCTCGGGTCGCTCGTCGATGAGGAGCATCATGAGGTAGGCTTCTGGGTGGTTGGCTGTGATGGCATTGGCTATGTCCTTCATCAGCATGGTTTTG